>ERZ1673737.1972-NODE-1972-length-18164-cov-4.248882_pt1 | contig 18164 bp, 20 predicted proteins | sample MGYA00580211_ERZ1673737 | MGnify/ENA primary metagenome ERZ1673737 (study PRJEB41218, sample SAMN15661789) | gut metagenome | host: Homo sapiens | place: Canada: London | collected 2015-08-20/2019-03-30 | study: EMG produced TPA metagenomics assembly of... | reverse complement strand
ATAATGTTGTCATTGGCTGTAACCCTGAATGGCTCAAACCCAGGAAGATTGACATGCAACTCAGTCGCCAAGTTATCGGTCAAGCTGAGTTCAGGGAGATTGCGGATGTCGTTGGCATATTTGGGAGACAGCATCGTTCTGGTGCCGTTATCAGTGATGATGCGGAAAACTCCGCCCTAGAGACAAAAGTGAATCAGCATCAGTCCTAGTGATTTAGGTCATGAACACACCTTGCTCAATCCCTTCTTGATTAATGCGGCAGCATCCTTCATGTACCGCGCCCGTGCGCGGGAGTTGCCGAATTCAAATGTCCTTCTTGCATTGATGAAAGGGAATGCCGATTTTCGAGATGATGTCAAAATGAAAAATAGCAATGGCAAGGCGAGAAAAAGGATGGGTGCTAGAGTAGGGATATGGGATAGTGCTTCGGGCGACATTGTCGATCTGGGTACCGTGTATATAGAGAGGGCTGGCGAAATGAAGGCGTCCCAAAGAAACCTCTCACAAATTTGTCGCGAAGAAGGGGGTTTATAACATATGAACTTAGGGGAGGTACTGCATACGACATAATTTATGCACCTTTATGTGAGCGCCGGGACGGATGTTCGAGGAATTTCACGACTAGTTGATGGCCCCTAGGTCGATCAATGGCTGGCTGTAGTCACTTTCCGTGAACAAGACCACTTCTAACCAGCCTACTGGTATCTACATTTGGCCCACTCATTGACAAGAAAATGCTTTGTATCACCCACGGCCAAGAAAAAAAATACACAATAACAATGCAGCAGCGAAAATCACTACGCAGGGGGCTTGAGAAGGACGTCGCATAATCCTCTCACCCACCTGCAAGATGCAAGGAGTCATGGAATGTACGAAGAAGCGAGTTATGGGAGGCATTTATCACTTTCTCCTTCCATCAAAGATGTTTCGCGTAGATTGACTCTATACAAGATGTGTGGTCGGCCACGCTCACGAGGAACACTGGATATAATGCAAGTGCTGTCAACCGATGCATCTACTTCGTCGATCAGAGTGGCCGCATTGACAAGACCAGGAATCCAGATAAAGTCTTCGTCTTTCACAAGACCAAGGATTACTTCTATACACACAGCCTTCATCGGCAGCCCCTGTGCTCTAGTATTGCTACCATGTGTTACTATCTAGGTAGCGATTGTTCAAGTTGTCTTTTCCGTACTTAATTTTCTGTGGCCAGATTTAGCACATTGCGAGGCGTCAAATGTGGTTTACCATTCTTCTATAATATCTTAGACCATGAGTCGAAGACGTGCTCACTATACTTGACTCCTCTTTACGAAAGCCAATCAGGGAGACTTTAATTCAAGATGAATTCTAAATTTACCTTGCCTATTGTGTTCCAAGGTCATTGAAGTCCTGGACAAGAAATGTTTATTCGTCACAGAACAACCTTATACCTAGCTTTGCATGTCGATTAGATTGTCGACCAAGCATTATCAATGGGAATTACCGCTCCATTGATTCTTCGACTAGCTGGAGAAATCAAGAACAACAGGGAACTGGCAATGTCATCTGGCGTGATGGCGTACCCTTTTTCCTTGTCAGATGAATGCGCCGCGTGTATTGGCGACATGACAGCCAGGGCATCCTTATCGAACGCGTCAAAATCCTTGAGAATGCCTGTATCATTGCTGACACCTAGCTTCAATTAGTGATGGGAGTACACTGAGTATTGAAAAATGATCTTCTTACCACCGGGACATATGGCATTGCAACGAATGCCTTCATGCTTGAACCGCCAAGCTACATTCTTGGTTACTCCAATAAGACCGTGTTTACCTAGATGTGGGTCTTGTTATTCCCAAATCCTCCGCGCCAACTGTTACAAGATTGAAATGGTCACTCACTCGCTGTATAGGCTACACCGGAGACTGCACCACTCAAGGCAGCTTTGCTGGCAACATTCACGATGCTGCCGCACTTCTGCTCGCGCATTATGGGGAGCACCTCACGCATCAGTTTAACAGGTGCAGTGAGGTTAACAGCGATACATCGATCCCACACTTTGTCCACGACTGAGTCTGCGCTCTGGTTGTGATCCATGACGCCAGCAATGTTCAAGAGCGCGTCAATTCGCCTTCCATATGCCTGGTTGGATGCCGATAGGACCTTCTTTGGCGTGCAAGGGTCAACCAGGTCTCCCTGACAAAAGGCGAACCTCGGATGCTCGCTGAGTGATGCTGGCGGCGAGGAAATATCTACCCCGAGGACCTGGGCGCCTTCGCTCAGTGCAGCAGTTGCCGTGGTCAAGCCTATCCCGGACGAGGCACCAGTGATGATTACAACCTATATAACATTCATTGGTTAGCAACTCCATCGAGTGCACCTGGAATGGCTTCTCCATACTTACTTGATCTTTGAGAGATCCCATATTGTATTTGGCCGGAAATTAGTGTAGCGTATGATATAAAATTGCTGAAGCCCTTGTTAGAGACCGAGAAAGTCAAGCGTATACCCAGCTTGGTCAACATAGCTCCTAGAATAACCTCCTTTTAGTGCAGGCCAAGCGAGCCACCAGTGTGTACTCATGCTGGCTCAGCTGAAGCTGACGTACATATATACTTGGTCTCCACATTATAATCGGCAAGGGGTAAGGCATTTAATTAGACCAACAAGACAACGTAACGTGGCCATTTAGGTTACTCCCACACTGTATCGCCTTTTAAGTTTATTTTCGACCCATTTTTTTATTGATGTATCGAATTTTTCTTGTGCCCGTGCGCGGGAGTCAATTACGGAAAGTTTCGCGGGTCGACTCAAGGGAGTGGACATCCCGAGTGTTGCTCAAAAGGCCCAGTATTACGCTAATGCACTCCTATTCTCAGTACGACCTGCGATCTTCCAGTATTTCGACACCATTTCACGATCCACAGTGAGTTCCGAACGAGTAGATTCCACACCGCATTTTCTATACCGCCTTTCTACTATGCTGCGGTGCCTTCCAGCGAGGAATACTGTGCAATGCATACGTGCAGGAGATCGTTAGCTGGGGCCTCGAATTGACTTCGTTATTTGTGCTGCTTTACGGGTGGCCACGGACAGACTATGGCCGCCCGCACCCTGTACTTTTGCCTGGGAAAAGGGTTAGACGTTTCCCCCGGTTTTCCGTCTTTCTGCTGCCACATCTATCTCTTTCCTGCACATTCTAGCCGTCAATGGGCAGTTTAGAATCAACATGACCAGGAACCAGTACACATTTCCCCCTGGGTCGACAGTCCTGGTTACTGGGGCCAACGCGTATATTGGATCGCACGTTATCAACATCCTCCTAGGCCTCGGATACCGCGTTCGTGGCACCGTCCGCACTCCCCGACCTTGGCTGAATGAGTACTTTGACACATGTTATGGCCCGGGTTTGTTTGAGACGGTCCTGGTAACGGAGTTCCGAGACCCTAGCGCATTTGATCATGCTCTCGTTGGGGTTTCCGGGGTAGTCCATATGGTACGTGCGGCTTTCCCCCATCAAATCGAAGGACTTGGAGGAGAATGATCTAATTGGAAAAGGCCCAAGCTATGCCATGGGATCCAGCAAACAGCGATCCCGTGGGGTACACTGTCGCTGGGACTTTGAATGTCCTCCGAGCTGCATCCAGTCAAGACTCCATCAAGCGCGTGGTGCTTGCTTCATCCATTGTTGCAGCTGGCTATCCTGAAGGCAGTGAGCCTTTTAGATTTGACACAGGTAAATCAACGTTATAAACTCTCTGGAAAGTGATCAAAGTTTGATTATACCTAGATTCGTGGGACACATCTACACCGGAAACTGCAATATCGATATACACTGTTTGCAAGACCGAAGGCGAGCGACAGGCCTGGAAATGGATGAAAGAAAATCAACCTTCCTTTGTGCTGAATACAGTTCTTCCGTGGATGAACGTGAGTTCACCCCATACCTGACTAAATCTGTTCAATCACCCGAACACCGCTAACGGTTCGAACTTTCATCTCTTCAGTTTGGTCGAACTCTTCACCCCGAAATTGGTAGCTCAGGACACAAATGGATCCGAGCCCTTCTACAGGGGGATTCGTTTCCTTTCAAGGTGGTTCCCCTACGTAAGCATATCGTTTACCCCAAATGGATTATGAAAACATTGCTAAGGACCCATGCCATAAACAGCATGGTTTATCGACGTGGAAGATTCCGCGCGGCTGCACGTCATCGCATTGCTGGATAAGGAAGTCAATTCGGAACGGGTATTCGGGGCTGCGGGGCCTTTTGTATGGAGCGATATAACTGCAATTATGAAGAAGACGGAGCCGAAGAACAAGCTCATTCCAGATGCACCGAAGAATGAGAAGGCGAGCTTGGGAGTGGTGGTCCCAGCTCAACGTGCTGAAGACCTTATTCGTGCCTTCTTTGGACGACCTGGTTGGAGTACTCTCGAAGATTGCATTGAAGCAACCGTGAAAACTGCATGAGAGTGGCTTCCGACACCACAGTACGGTAAGGGACCTCTGCTTGTAAGGGTGCTGGACAATATATTTACCAATTCCATCTGCCACAGTTCTTCTAGAGCTATCTTAGTAGAGTCGACCATTCGAAAAGTATGCATTTCCGCATGCACATTGGTAGTCGTTGCTTGGCCTATATATTGTCCGAATAGACACAACTACCCAAGCTCATCGTATTTACGCTCATATTTAATCTCTCACTAAAAACTGTTCAAGTTAAATTGGGTGTTTTTGTTGTATCTGGGTAGTAAGTACTGGAATGGAAAGGACTCTCAGGAATGTTCCTGCCCTTACCCAGGTACCCTTTCAAGTCTATCTTCTAAGCTAATTGGAGAATACTTGTGGACTGGGAGCGATTTATGGGAAGGTCACAATTTATTTATGTTCGAAGCAATCTGTGATGTAATTGAGGTTATGGTGGCATTCGGCGCTGATACCCCAGGTGCTTATCGATATATCTCGACTTTATCCATCAAATAGCATATTTCATAGCCCAGATATCAATATCCCCTCCCGAAGAGATTCCAATTTCCATTTAGCCTGAGGGAACCTGTAGGCGGCTCAATAGACCTATTACGCTGGTGACAGGAACAAAGATTATGGTCGGTAGCTTATCCTTAGCTAGCGTTGCTAAATTCCACAATATCCTGGTGTCCTCATGCCATACATGGCAAATCCTGCACTGCGACATTGTCCTTCCGTCTCCGAATCAAGAGCTTAGCTACCGGATCCGCGGTTCGAGAGGTTCCATGGCGACGGATCTCCGGCAAGCGCTCTTGGTCTAGTTTGAAGTCATACTTCAATAAAAGCTGACAGAGCGCGATCTTGAGCTCGTTGGCAGCAAAGAACCGACCTGGGCATGCGTGTTGTCCGAAGCCCCAACCGAGATGGTTTGGCGAAGGCGAGACGAGCTGTGCGGCTGTTTGCGCCTGCCGATTCGGGAGCTCGCGCATGCGCATATACCGGTAGGGGTCAAACTCCTGTGGATTCTCGTAGAAGTCGGGATCCCACATGGCATCAGCGGGGAACAGAACGGTCGTGTTTTTCGGTATAAACATGCCGTCAGATAGAGCCACATCTTTGGTTGCAAGACGGCGCATGGGTGCTAGGATCGACGTCAGTTTCTTTCATCCGTTTTCGAGCATTCAGGTACAATACTAATGGCAATAGGCTTGAGTCTTTGGCTCTCCTTGATGGTGCTATCCATCAAAACCAACTTGTACAGCGAGATTTTACTCCAGCCATTGTCGCGAACAACCGTCATGATCTCCTCGCGCAGTGCTGCCACTAGATCATCCCTTCCAGCAATATCGAACAAGACCTGCGTCAACATGTCGGCCGAGGTGTGAATAGCTGCCATAGACAATAGGAGTTGCGAGATAGCTGGGTTATAAGCACGACCTTTCGCGGTATCTTCCATCCAGTCAATGGCATCGTTATATGAAACTAGAGTCTTCCCAGCCGCTCTGGCCGCCGCCTTCTCCTCTTGTCGTTCTTTCAGGACCGGGAGAATCAGACCCAGGGCCTCTCGCATGTCTTGACGGAGTCTCCGACAGGTTGGAAGGAACCAGTGAACGACATACCGGAGCAAATGGGGCCACTGACGGAGCTGCTCGGTCGCCTTAATGACGTGTACTGCATAGTTTATGGTAATGTGCAACCATTCGGGGTCTCTGCAGAGCTTTTCGCCCAAGAAAACTCGGGAGGACGTTTGAGCAATGATTTGCGTAATACTCGATCGCAGTGGCACCGCATGCCATTCTTTTACTTGTCAGCCTTCTCACAGATAGTTGCACGAGTCGAGGACTACTCACCATGTTCATTCGTCCAGTGCGTCTCAAAGCTTAGTGCTGTTTCATGAGAGAGATGTTCGGTGACACGGCCTAGTGTGTATATTAGTACAAGGCCCCGCCACTGTTTCAGCTAAGCGCCACTCACCGAGTGTTCTTGTCAATTTGGTCAACACCGCATCGTGGAGAATGCGCTCATCCTTAGATCCTTCCCGGAAGACCTCGAACCCAGGCAGATGCGACATGAGCTCCCTAGCGGAAGCCTTGTCACGACTCAGATCGGGATGCTGGCGGATCTCTTCAAGATACTTCGGAGACAGGACAATCTGGCAACCGTTGTCGGTGACAAGGCGGAAGCCTTTGGCAGACTATTTCAGTAATTGTGAGTATAAACTTGAATAAATAATAGAGAATAAACAAACCTTGGCAAATCCATCTTTGATCAAAGTGGCAGCACCGGAAACATAGCCCTTCTTGGAGGAGAGCAGCCCGAATTCAAATATACTTTTCTCATTGATAATCGGCAGCTTTGAGCCTTGTGACAAGATGTATCGCAGAGCCCAAGTTACCAGGAGAACGAGGCCGGCACCAACGAGTGTGGCATGTGAGTCTTGGATAAGGACCAAATCGACAAGCATGTTGGCTGAATTGAGGATAAATTCACCCTTGACGCCTGACGAATTCAAGTCCTCAGAAGAAATTAAGAGATAACGTGAGTAGGTGCGAGTACAACCCCGATCCCTCTCTTGCTACATTCACAATGCATATGCATTCATCCTGCAGTCAGTTTGCTGACTAAGGCGATCTCCCAAAGCCTACGTAAACGATAACCGATCTCCATCCCTTGCTTGTTGCAGATAGCCCGCATATGCAGATGAACCTTACATTTTCATGTCGTGCGACGTGGACCATACTCCACTAGAGAGCATGCATTCCAAGGTTGGTGGCTTGCACAGCTGCGCCTGAAGTCAAGATCCCTGCGACTCCCTGCGAGACATGCGGATTCCGATCAACCTAATTGGTCCGAGGAATAATCGCCCACAAAGCACGGCGCCCATCGCCTCATGAAATACCAAACGACATTCCGTCACCGCCGGGTTACAAGTAATACTTATGCAAGGTTAGTGGGCCGGACGGAACCTCGGAGGTTGCAATCCATACTCCGAAGTATGATTTAGGTTACCATGCGGGGCGGGCCGGAGGGCGGGAAGTCTGGCATTTTTGTCTGCTTACAGTACAGTATTATTGCTAGAGGTTAAATAATGTCCGGTTGAAACCGCTAAAACCTTAATTCTAAGAGTACACCCCCAACTATACCAGTTATCGAGACATCCTTATTAGTACTATTACGACCCAGTCGGAAGGTGTAGCGCTTGTGTTACATTGGTAATACAATTACAACGTTAAGCGTAATATTGGTGAGGTGTACATTTGGAAATTTGGGTATATTTTTGTGTGATCGCCATCTCACATTATTGAAGAGTCTAAGCAGCCAATGGCGATATTCAACAATCCTGTGGCTCGCAAATCTCTAATTAACCCCCTAGGTAGGGGTTAATGACCAATCAAGCCAATTAACGTGTAGTAGAACAAATCCGATAACAACTGATAATACAGTCCAATACTTACCATTCATTGCAGCCTTCTGGTTCTGCCAGAATTGGAACAGAGTAGATATTAACAAACAACTATGGAATGAAATTCTAAGTCAGTTTAGAAAAGAAAGGAAGCTTATTTCAGGAGTAATGAAAAAATTGTAAATCATTGTCCTGGATCGACCACATGTCGAGTGCTCGCAAAAGTAAATGACAACTATTGAATCAAGAGGCGAATCACAAGCCGTGCGATTGATCTTTACATGTCGCTTCAGCGCACGCATCTACGAGCCAGGTTGGTATTTCGAGATAGCCAATAATCGAAATCTTGATCTCTCAATTGGTTACTCACTTAGGTACTATACCACAGTGCGCCTTTAATCTTTCAGTAGGCGTCGTAGTGCTAGCTTACATATGTAAGGTGTGCTAGCTTGTATATGTACTATGTCAAGCAGACTATTACATCTAGGGCGAAGTCGTTTCTGGGCGCATTGGTGACGTAGATCCTTGAAACCAGCGGTGAGAGAGAGAGAAGCCAGGAAATCAGGGTCACCGAACAGATGAAGCCCCATCATTTTCACGATTGTAATTGTCGAACAAGATACACGTCTACCTTGGAGCTAGACCAAAAATGTTCAAGGTTACTCTATTGCCTCTTTGCATCTTGATAGACCGGTTGTTTTCTGATACGACAGTAATATATTCGTCCTGCTTGCTCTCGAGTGTATAGATGTAATTATTTTTGACTCTCTAGATAATAACGGGGTTTGTATATCAGGCAAAGTGACATTGGTTCTATATTAGAAGATCAAATAACAAAACGCGAATTTCAAACAATGCAAGCCATTAAACACAAGCCCCCGCAGTTAGGTAAATATCTTCTAGGTAACTGTTTACTTCACATAAAAATTCCATTGAACAAGGGGCAAGACCATATCAAGGCTTGACATGTTTCTGTAAAAACGCAAAGCCGTCTTGAACTGCCTGCATTGCTTCCTGGTTCTGCTTCATATCCGGATATATATCAAATAGATGCACTGCATCTAGCACCCGGATCTCAGCATCGACACCTACTTCGCAAAGCGCAGCGTACGTTCTCTGCGCTTGGGAAATGGGAACCAGATCATCACGGGTACCATGGATGATACAAGTGGGAGACTTGTACTTATGGGAACGGATCTGGGCCAAAGGACTAATGGCCTGGATATCTTGGATGCTCGGTGCTTCCAATTTGGTCATCTGACTCTTCTGGTGGGGACCCAAACTGTTCAGCAGGAAAGGAATCGTCTGACCAGTCCAGTTCATGTGTAATGCTATACGACTGCGAGCATCACTAGGGTTCATCCAACCGCCCAACGAGGACGACGGATTATATGAGGTGATCGGCTTATCTTGAATGGCTTCCCACTGGTTGTATGTGTCACTGGAAAGAGCAGGATGACCAAATGGCAAGTTAGGTTGACTCCAGAAGGGGTCCTCATAGTCCGTGGGACTGTAGAACGACAGGATTGCCTCCGGCGGGCGGACGTCAACTTCAGCAGCTGTCCAGGCAAGTGTCATGGCAAGATGTCCACCAGTTGACCACCCAACGGTCACGACGTAATCTCCGTCGGGCTGTACGTCAGGGCGTTGGAGCACCAACCCTGGCAACACTTGACGAGCCCACCGAAGGGCATCCCGAGAATCTTCCATAGGCCCTTCTAAGAGCGAGACCTCTGGACAGAGGCGGTAATCGATACTGACTGGCAAGAATCCTGCGGCAAGCAACATTTCGGTTTGCTTGGGGCGGATATCCTTGCGAGAAAGCATGACATGACCACCTCCATGAATCATAATCGCTTTATGAAATGTAAGCCTTCGTTCGTCATTAGGATATCGGTATGTTTTGATGTGCTTCACGTACCGATAGGCCGAGACCGGCTTGACGTCTCAATATCTGGAGGATAGTAGATGTCCGCCTGTAGCTGAATACCATCCTTCTCAGCAAAAGTCACGGACTCTTCGGTGACTAAGGTAGCTTCCCGGGAGCCGACGTTGGCAGGGGAGGCCACAATCAATCGTAAAATCTCAGATTCCTTTGCAGGGTTATTACTCCAGTCAACCCATTGGTAGCCAGCCTGGCGAAGGGCCTTATTCCAAGCATGTTCGCTAGCAAGAGCGTGCTGTCGACTATCGTCAAACATCCACCAGCCCTCGAGTAATCCGAACACCAGGTCAAACCAGAACAGGTTGCGGGTCAGCTCTATCAAACAAAGAATCCCGTCCGGTCGCAGAAGCCTACGGATGTTCTTGGTCGATCTCATGATGCTGGGAGTGGCGTGAACACAGTTTGACGAGAGGATCACATCATACTGCCCTAACATTGCTTCAGGAGGATCCTGGTCGACATTGAGAGTTGCATAGCTCATGAAACTGTAATTTCGGAACTTCTTTCGAGCGAAGGCAACCAGTGATGATGAGATATCTGTGAAGGTGTACTGAAAGCGTAGCCCAGAAACGTCTGCGAGTTGACCGAGGAGGAAGCCGGTAGTACCACCAGTGCCAGCACCGATTTCGAGAATCGTGATCTCTCTACCAGTATTACACTGGCTGAGGACATCACGGAGAAATTGTGTTAAGTGCATTGTTGCAGAAAGGAACATTGGTGCATGGGTGTATACATTCCCGATCAGTTCACGTGCCTCCTTGTCCTGGAACAGAAGGGCTAAAGGATCAGCCAAGCCAGTCAGGCACTCAGCCAGTTTGGATCCAGTGGTTCGGAGAAGGTTGTGCTCAGATTCATGACGAGGGTATTTTCGGACGATCTGCTCGTGTAGGATAGAGGAAGGCGTGGTGGGAACGGGGCGCTCGCTTCGTACAATAACGTCTCCTTCCCTTCGGACCAATTTGGAGTATTCCAAGATCGAATAGAGCTGAGCCTTTACCTGCTGATGTTGAGGCAACACTGGAAGCTGCGGAATAACCTGTGCGGGCCCGAAAGACTCAAGCGGGATCCCCATAGCTCGGAAAGCCTCGACGACATACGCTGTTACAAGATCCATCTGCTGAGGATAGACGGAATCACAGAAACCAGTCCACTGAGTTTTCTGACTGTGTATGGTACTTCCTTTGAGGTTGGCAAACAAGTTTCTCGATAGCTCGGCCAGAGCAAGAGAGTTATGTGTGTCGGGTGCTGCGTCCATGTCCCTATCCTGCCACGACCTCTGCTCCACTGATACCTCGATAGCCGCTGGAGCCTGGGCTGAGACTTTTACAGTTTCAGAGGAAGCATCCGGGAATATCCTGTTGGCCAGACTTTGAATATCAAAGGTCTCCATCAAGGCAGCCGTGGTTAGGTTGAAGTTAAAGCGTTTATTGATCTCAGCCAAAACTTCAGTTCGCATGAGCGAATCAACGCCAATGTCTTCTAGGCCCGAGGATGGAAGTAGCTCCGCCAGCGGGATGCCTAGCAGATTGTGGAACATTTCCCGAACGGCCTCTATGTGCCCGCCGCCGGCTCCAACTCCTTGCTGAGGATTCTGAGAGTCTCTCGTCAAGACCTCTTGGGTCTCGAGCTGGGGTTTTCCTTCACTTGACTGGGGGTTCGGCTCAGTTGCGTCCTTGTTCAGTCTTCTGAGAGCGCGAGACAGATTCGACATCAGAACACTGGTAAAGGTTGCAGACATGATGGCGAGAAGCAATTTGCCGTTTTCGGGATCAAAAACGAAAATATCACACATAAATTGCTTCTTAGATAGTCGATCATAGCTTGTGTAGGTTGTGCTAGTTCCAGTGGACTTGGTATCTCCGTTGATAAAGGAATCACTCAAAAAGATGTCCCCTATTGCACTACAGACGAAGACCTCATCGTCACGTACTTCAGACAAACAGTTGACATGAATACCAGCCACCTGAAGGAAATTATCCACGAGGATGGGGTCACAGATGCCATTTGCAGTTTGAGATTCTTGCAAGGAGACGAGACCGGTAGCTTCATTTCCATTCGCAAACACATGTTTAACCCCTCGGAAGTAGTCTGCATAGGCAACGACTCGATTAAAAGTCTGGTAAACAGGTAGCCCCATTAAGCCACTAGAACCTGGTGACTTTGCAATGGCATCTGAACGAGATGGAGTAATGAGACGGTCGAGGGACCGGAAACGTGAGCAAGCCTGGGTCGTTCCTTCCACTTTATGAAGTCCAATCTCGCCTGTCGCATGTGTCTCTGAACCTGACCCCCCCTGGCGTGTGAAGAGACAGAATGACCATTTCAGCTGGATTTCAGTTCGTGATAACTGGAGGCAGACATCTCCTTCGGACTCGAGAAGCAGTGGGGCAGAGATGCTCAGATTTTGTATATGTGGCATAAATCCAGAGAGTCCCTCCGGGTCTAGCTTATTCGCTGCCTCCAAAATTATCTCAATATAAAGAGAGGCAGGACACAGATGTTGCCCAACGACAGAATGGCCTTGGGCGCACAAGCGGTACACCGGGTGGGAAGCTTGAACGGAGAAAACGGTTTTCCCGGAGCTTTGTTCCACAATCCTGACGAGGCCACCGTGATCATCTGGCAGTGACGGTGGTGGCAGGGGAAGGAACGCCAATGGATCAATTGGAATCCAATGCTTGGTTTTCGCAAATTGATAAGGTGGTAGATTTATCGACTTGTAAGATGCTGCCTGGTAATGACTGAAGGCCCAAGATTGCACTTCGACGCCCTTTGACCAAAGGTTCGATGTGGCCTTGGCGATGTTGCGCTGTGCTTGTGGGCCTTCGAGGTTTGTCGATTGAAACACATGCCCTTCTGACGATTGAGAGGACTGGATAATCTGTCGAACCATCGGGACCACAGGAGACCCTGATCCAGCCTCGAGCCAGATTGCTGGCCCAGAAGCCTTCTGTGCAGCCCGCTGCACAGCCGCTTCGAAATACACAGGCATACGGCTGTGCTGGACGATCTTTGTGGGAGTTACACAAGTCCAATCATCCAGCTCAGAGCAGGCCTCTATAGGAATTCGTGGCTCATGGTACACTAGTGACTGGGCGACTGTGGTGAGGCCAGGAACAATCCCGTCGACCAGTCGAGAGTGGAAGCCATGGGTACTGCGGAGTCGCTTTGTTTGTATAGACATGGATCCGTTTGCAGCCATAATTTCGAGATTTGCGATGGATACCTCCTCCCCAGCAACGACCAGGTCTCGCGGGCCGTTGAAGCAGGCGATATCGACAGTATTGTTGCAGCCATTCAACAAGATTCGGACGTCTTCCTTTGCACCTTTTATGGAGAGCATGCTGCCATGCTCCAGACCCCAGCTGCTGTGGATCAGACCGGCTCGCTGAGAGATGAGCGTCATACAATCGGAAAGACCTAGGCTGCCCGCAACGCAAAGCCCGGTGAGTTGGCCAAAGCTGTGCCCAATGATGCGGTCCACCTTTAGCCCCGAGTCTATCCAAGCCTTTGCAGACGCGTATTGAATGCAGAAAAGTATGCAATGGAGGGATATCAGATCTTCAATTGGACTGGATTGGAAGATCGTTGGGAACAGACTGGGAAGACCCAGGGTTTGGCAAGTGCGTTCACATTCCATCTAGAATTGTCGGGTTAGAATCATGCCAAATTCTCAACTATCGGAAATAAGGGAACGTACTATATGAAGCCGAAGTAGTCCACAGGAATTGAACAGGTCTTCTGATATATTTGCAGTATTCCCAGTCTGGCCCCCGAAGCAGAGGATCACGGGGAGTGGGCTTGCTGGTTTCTTTTGTGTGCATGCATCATTTGAGATCACTGCAGTGAGCTGGTCCAGAAAACTCGCGGTATCGTTAGAATCTGTTGAGAAAGTGGCCACGTAGTCCATTTTCCTGTTCTGTTTGATTGCGAGGTTATATGCGATATCTTGCATCACACTTCCATGGCGCTGGACTGATGCCTCGGCGACGAATTTATGAAGAACCTCACAGTAAGCGCGAAGTGACTCTGGGGACTTCGCTGAAATGAAAATTGGGACTTCTGACATGCCCCCTTTGGCGTGGTCGGAACTATCCGATGGTCTCCGGTGCTGCTTAACAAGAAGAGCTGCATTACTCCCGGCGGCGCCGTAGTTTGTGACCATGGCCACAGGATGCGAGGACTCCCAGTTGGTAGACTTTTCGGGAATAGCAATATTCTCTTCGTGGCAAGAAGTTATTTTGGGATTCAATCGAGAAAAGTTTGCCTGCTTCGGGATTCTGGCCTTTTGAATCATCATGACTGTTTTCAACAGCCCTGCAACTCCGGATGAAGTTTCAGTGTGACCTATGTTGTCTTTGATAGACCCAATCCAAAGCCTTTCCGCTCGATTTGGACCACCAAAAACCTGACGGATGCTGTCAAACTCGATGGGATCTCCCACTTGTGTCCCTATACTACCGTTAGTGCGGGCAGTTAATGACAGGGTAGTGTGAGAAAACATACCAGTACCGTGGGCCTCGACATAACTAACTTCGTGCGGAGAAGTCGCCCCAGCAGCAAGAGCCTTACGATATAGGGACTGTTGAGATTCTGAGACTGGGACAGTGATCGGAGAACAGTTGGATCCTTGGTTAACTGCCGATCCCGCGATGACAGCTAAAATTGTGTCATGATTGCGAAGGGCATCTTCCAATGGTCGCAGGATCACTAGCCCTGCGCCCTCACCACGACAGTATCCATTTGCACCTGCATCAAATGCTCTGGAGGCACCAGTCGGGGACAGGAAAGAGGCAGCGGCGAGGTTCTGGGTCACTTTGGGACTGGTCATGATGTTCACCCCTCCAGCCATGGCAATCGAGCATTCTTTTGCCTGGAGGGCTTTACAGGCCAAATGAATGGCTACAGCAGCTGACGAACAAGCGGTATCAACAGTCAATGACGGACCACTCCACCCAAAGTAGTGGCTTATCCGCCCGCTGTTGAATGCCTGGAGAGTTCCGGTGGCGGAAAATGCGTTAGAGTCGCGGGATCCAACATTATCCGTGTAGTCGTCCGAGCCAACACCAACATAGCAGCCAATATCCGAAGTCAATGATGAAGCAGAGATCCCGCAGTAGCCGGCGGACTCCATGGCATTGTATGCAACCTGTAGTAGCAGTCGCTGCTGAGGATCCATGGCTTCTGCTTCCCGAGCTGAGATACCAAAGAACCGATGATCGAAAGCGTCCGGCTGATCTAGGAAGTTTCCCCAGAACGGCCCCTTCGGCTGCCGTAGAAGCTCATCCATTTTGAATCTATCGTTGGGAATCTCGCTGACAGCGCATCGCCCCAATTCGAGCATGTCCCATAACGCCTCCACAGAGTCGGCTTGAGGATACCGACAAGCCATTCCGACAATTGCAATTGGGGTTACTGGGTCGTCTCCATGACCGTTGAGACCGCAGTCCACCATATCCTCTGCGGTTTCCACCCCGTTCGTAGGAGTGAGGCCATTGGAGAGCCCATTAGGAAGCCTGTCGTTGTCTTGGCACAAGTCATGACGACCATTCTGCTGTACTGAGTCCTTGCTCACACTCCGGGGTATAATGGAACTCTCGCCGACGGCCAACAAGCGAGCGGCGTCGTTGGTTTGCCTTACGGTGTTATATGCACCTGCAACAGTTGGAAGCCACTTGCATTGCATGACCAGGATCGATTCCAATGCAATGAGGAGCATATCTCCCTTAACTATCACGTTCCCATCCACGTTGGATCGAAGAGGCAAGAGGATATCACTCCCACTGGGTAACCGGAAACGCATGTCCTGCTCAAAGTACTTGAGAATATGCTGTACAGCCACTTTGTGTACCTCGTGGTGGAATCTTCCTCTTAGAGCAATGGGCTTCGCCGATAAATTGCGACTTGCAAGATCTTTGACCAAGGCGTCCATGTCTTCCTCTGGAACGGTTACTGTCACACTATTGGTATCCAACTCGCATGACGTATAGGCCTGATTGAGACAGTCAGCGAGGTTGCGGGTGTGAAATATCGGAAAGGATGGGGGGAGGGTTTGTTTACCTTCGAATGGGATGCCAGCACTTGCTGAAACATCTTGCAGCCTGCGAGGTCTTTCCACCTGACGGCAATAGACCTGGAAGTACCATGGACCAACTCGTCTAAATCCACCAAGGCACCGATGCAGACGGCTATCCGGACAATTGTCGCTGTGAGTGACTGAAACTCGTCCTCACTCTTGGAGCAAGCGACCACGACCGCCGCCAAAAATCCCACGCAGAACCCTTGAGTATCAATGACGTTCTGCTCCCCAATTGAGCCCTTGAGCTTGACGAAGTCCAATATATGAGTAATCACGGTGAGGGGCGTCATGATCACATTCATAGGTTCTGCCGTGGTTGCTGACGGCGAACCTTGTAACTGTTGTAGCAATGCGATGATCTGATCATCCCCTGGAACTCGACAGAGGGATGGCCAGGCCTTAGTAATGTCAACCCAGAGGGAAGGCAGCTCCTGCAAAATTCCATGGATAAATTGAAGAGATGAATCTTCAATGAGAGTCGTACTAATTTTAGCCAAGACCACATCGACATCGTTGCGCTGCGGTCCGAATAAAACGGAGACCTGGTGTCTGGCAGTGGTCGTTGAAGCTGGCATCGGGCGAGACGTAATGTTTGAGGATAGAAAACGCATAGATGCAGTAGTAATAATCGATGGAGCACTCAAATCAAAGGAGTAACCTTTTCTATTAAGGAAAGAGTCTATCTAGCTCTCGAAAGGCCAAACATGTCTCATGGAACATACAGCCTAGTCTATTGAAGATCTTGGTACCCTTGTAGCTAGCTTCCGACGTCCTTGCGTATACACCATGTATCATAGATCCAATCCTACCATCCTCAATTGTCGATTTCATCGGCCCCCTGCAGGTCGTGGTATTCTGGGTTACAGCAACCAAATAACTCTCCACAGTAGCTTACAACATGCACTTTGTCTAAATTCCTTTCCAACTGATTTGGCTCTTGATCGGCGGCGAGCATTTCGGTACAGGAATGGCCCAACCAATGATTATGTGTGCTCGACTCTGGTGGCTGGCTGGCTCCTGTGTCCTTTTTTTATTTTATTTTTTATTTTTTATTGGAAAGCTCGGTGTAACTCCACGCTTATCTTGAGTCTCGAGATAGATCCTTTTCTGACCTCGTTGGTGCACTTTTACATATTTTGGATTTGGGGCGCCGGAAGGCAACATGCATATGCATGCCGGTGCTGTTGCCCCCTACGTCAATTACTTTGATCGGCACACGAGAAGGCGGGCGGGTAGTGTGGGCCGGTAGTCTATTATTGTGGCTTTGTTCAGTGTACCTCGTCGATCTTGCTTCCCCCTCGCATAAGGCGTCTAGTGTGGCTGGCTGTACTCTATACAAACTACCCGATCATCAAATTCATGCATAATTGAGGAATCTTGCCAGTTTGCACACCGCAATATGTAGATTCTATGTCACCTGCGAGAGACATTCTTTCTTCGATTTGGGATCTCCGTATGGAAAACTCAGATAGATAGACCCCACCGCATGGGATATCGATCCTCTAGCCCTTATTATTACAACAACCCGTAAACCGTGTTTGGCTTCCTTTTTTTTTTTCAGATCCTCCTACACATTTCACCCATCATGCACCCCGATTCTCAGCTGAAAGATGCGGTCACGAAGGGCTTCGACCCCAAACTCTTGTACAATCCTCACCTAGATCATGTCGGTGAGCCGGTTCGGACCATCCTTGAGGAATATAGCAATATTCCAGCGGACAAGATCTTGCAACACGTTCGTCAACTGGTCCGTATCTCTAGTGACCTCATGTACTTTTTATTGAGTTTAGGTTACTGACTGTGAGCAGAGAGATCGAGCATTCGCCATCGTATGTCTCTTGTTACCCTTCTACAGTACAGCCATGCTCACTATGTCCAGTTCCCCTATGCCTGCGTTGGCCAGTTTTCTTTTCTCCAGCTTAGCATTGCATCTTCACCCATTTACCCAGAGATCCTCCGCCGGGTGAAGGAAGGAGACAAGTTGTTGGATCTTGGGTGTGCATTTGGGCAGGAACTTCGCCGGTTGGTACGTTCACCCCTCTGGAACTTCTTAGAGAAGTAAGCTGATTTCGATCATAGATCTACGACGGTGCCCCATGTACAAACCTCTACGGAACCGACCTCCGTCCTGAATTTCTAGAACTTGGTTGCGACTTGTTCCTTGACCATGACAAGATGAGCGAACGACTCATCAGCGCCGACATCTTGGACAAAAACTCCAATCTGATGGTGCAGCTGAAGGGGCGCCTTGACATTGTGTATATATCCTTGTTCCTCCATGTGTT
>ERZ1673737.1970-NODE-1970-length-18187-cov-5.775204_pt1 | contig 18187 bp, 10 predicted proteins | sample MGYA00580211_ERZ1673737 | MGnify/ENA primary metagenome ERZ1673737 (study PRJEB41218, sample SAMN15661789) | gut metagenome | host: Homo sapiens | place: Canada: London | collected 2015-08-20/2019-03-30 | study: EMG produced TPA metagenomics assembly of... | reverse complement strand
GGGACAAAGGGACCGAAAAAGGAAGTGACAGAGTGGCGAACAGAGCATATAAATTTTGTGGTTACAAAAATGCAAAAACAAAAAATCTTGCGTTAAGAGAGTGGGATTGTCCGCAGTGCGGGACCCATCATGACAGAGATGTAAATGCGGCGGTAAATATCAGAAATGAGGGAATGCGGCTGGTAAATGCATGACCTTAACACAATATAACACAACCGTGGGACACACGGGGATAGCTCGCTTATGCTTAGCACAGTAGTGTTATCGAACGAGAACCAAACTTGCTGAGGTGGGGGGGGGATGTCACATTATAATCAGTTATGACTATAACTATCATGTATTAGAGCGTGTTTAAACACGCTTCAGTATAATAGCAAACTAATGTACTGACCAGTTATATAAAACGAACGAAAACGAGGATCTATTTATGAAAAAGATAACACGAACTACCGGCCTGAAAGGAGCACTCACCGTTCCCGGAGATAAATCAATCAGCCACAGAGCCATTATGTTTGGCTCTCTCTCTGAGGGAACAACTACGATTCATGGCTTCTTAAAAGGGGCTGACTGCCTTTCTACCATTGATTGCTTCCGCAAGATGGGTATTTCTATCGAAGAAAAGGACGAAACCATTTATGTACATGGAAAAGGGCTTCACGGACTCAGCAAGCCAGAAGAGGCTTTAGATGTCGGCAATAGCGGCACAACAACCCGCCTTATTTCCGGTATTCTTGCCGGTCAGGATTTTGATACTGTTTTAAGTGGAGATGCTTCTTTAAATTCCCGCCCTATGGGAAGAATCATGAAACCTCTCTCCATGATGGGAGCTGATGTCACAAGTATTAACAATAATGGCTGTGCACCTCTTTCTATTAAAGGACATACTTTAAATGCCATTCATTATGATTCTCCTGTCGCTTCTGCCCAGGTAAAATCCTGTGTTCTTCTTGCCGGATTATATGCAGAAGGAAAGACAAGCGTCACAGAACCTGCTCTTTCAAGAGATCACACAGAAAGAATGCTCCGTTCCTTTGGTGCAGATATCGTATCGGATGGAAACACCTGTACCATCACTCCGCCAGAGACATTACATGGACAGCATATCGAAGTTCCAGGAGACATTTCTTCTGCTGCATTTTTCATCGTAGCTGGTTTAATCACTCCAGATTCTGAAATCACAATTAAAAATGTTGGCATTAATGATACTCGTGCTGGAATTTTAAAGGTATGTCAGGACATGGGGGCAGACATCACTTTATTAAATACCCACGAAGAAGGCGGGGAGCCTGTTGCTGATCTTCTTGTAAAAACAAGTGAACTTCACGGAACTGTTGTGGGAGGAAGCATTATCCCTACTCTTATTGATGAACTGCCTGTCATTGCCCTTATGGCCTGCTTTGCAAAAGGAAAAACCATCATCAAAGATGCTCACGAACTTCGTGTAAAAGAATCCGACCGTATCGCGATCATGACAGAGAACTTAACTGCGATGGATGCCGATGTTATTGATACGGATGATGGATTTATTATTAACAGCCGCTCAGAAGATTCTATTCCTGTTCTTCATGGAGCCGAAATCAACTGTTCTATGGATCACCGTATCGCCATGACATTTGCCATTGCAGGACTGAACGCCGATGGCGAAACCATGATTACTGATTCTGATTGCGTGGATGTTTCCTATCCGGGATTTTTTGCACAATTAGAGGCTTTAAACAACTAATAGAAAGATATTTTTCCAAATATGTGTCACCATTTATGAGAAAGGAATACTATGAGAAAATTAAGAAAAATCTTACTTAGCACCATCTTTGCACTCACTGTCAGCACTACTTTTTTTGCAAATACAGCTGGTACACAAACGGTAACTGCTGCATCTGGTACTGCTGTCACATTTAAAAGAAAAGTAATCGCCTACCGAACAGGCTCTGTTTACAACTTCGTTCCTATTGGGAATGCAGCCGATAACCGCCGAGCATTAAATCTTTTAATGGAAGGGAATGAAAAAAAGGTAATCAATATCAATAATAATATTCATATTGATACTTATTTGCGTCCAGGAAATAATACAACAATCAACGCTGGTAAACATACCATTACCTCTGATAAAGGAGTTATTATCAACGATCCAACTGCTGCTTCCTACACAAACTTTAAAAATCTTACAATCAACGGCGGCATCTGGAAGAATTCTTCCTCCAGTGGATTAGCTGGTACTATGATGCGTATCAGTTATGCCTCAAACATTTCTATTAATAATGCTACGGTATATACTAATTATAAGGGACATGGAATCGAACTCATTTCCTGCAGCAATGTCGTAGTTAATAACTGTACCCTCAAAGCACAGGGCAAATGCTCCAAAACCTGCGTGGAAGAACAGTTACAGATTGACCTGTCAAGCCCGACTACTGCACCTGGCCTTTACCGTCTTAGTAAAAAGCTTTGCAATGGTACGCCATGTAAAAATATCACCGTAAAAAACTGTACGATTCAGGGTGCCCGCGGTATTTGTGCTAACTTTGCAGGCGCAGGCAATGAAGCTAAGTACCGTAAAGCCAGAAATTATCATTCCAATATCACCATTGAAAATTGTAACGTTACTGGAATCTCGGCAGAAGCTATTGCTCTTTTCAATACAAAAAGTGCCACAGTAAAGAATTGCCGCATCACAACCAAAACACCAAAAAGCCGCAACTCCTATTCTGTCGGCCTGGCTGTTGCCTACCAAAAAGGCTCCGCTCCAAAAGCAACTACTAAAACTAAAAATGTTATCAGCCTTACAAATAATGCTGTAAAGGGCGGACAGCAGGGTATTTTTGTACGCTCTAATGCTTCTAAAAAATTAGGAACTGTTATTGTCAGTGGAAATACTGTCTCTGCGAAAAAAGGGAAGAAAAATGCCATTAAGGTATTGTCCGCTAAAAAGGTGAAAATAGCAAAAAATAAAACGAAAAAATGGTAAAGGGATTCTGATTTGCTGCAGGCAAAGGAGACGCCCGCAGAAAGAGAAATAACCTATATTTGTGACTTTCGTCGCTGCAGGTTGAATGTTCGCTTAACCGCTCGCATCCAACCTTTGCTCCCAGGCCACAAATATAGGTTATTTCTCTTTCTGCGGGCTGTTTGTTGGCTGTAGAAGTAAAATCAGAATTAATCTTAGCGGATTTGGGGATTCACCAATAGGTCGTGGCTTTCCGGGCAATAAAATATTAAAGATTGACGCGTAAGATATTGTTATAATATCATAACCATTTTACGATAAGAACCTGAATTACAAGTGGATAAAAATCTGCCTTTTTCCGGTTGATTCAAGGGGATTAGCATATTATTTTAGGTGTCAATCTCTTTGAAAAGTAATTTGCCAGAATTCCTATTTCTCCTATCCCCTTCTCCAAATCTTCTTCAACTGATTTGTAGGATTTGGAATAGTCAGCCGCTGTAAATTTTCTGTCGGATTGCTCAAATAATACGAGGAAGAACCCCTAAAAAATTTATTGAATTTTGTGACTTTGTGCTGTGGAATTTTGACCATAGAAACTTCGGACTGCTTTCTCCGAAGTTTCTGTACTATTGGGCAAAATGGAGCATTTAGCACAACGGAACAAATCAATAAATTTTTTAGGGGTTCTTTTCAATTATTCTTCGGGCAATCTGGCTTTCACTTTTCTTATAGCGGCGGGTTCGTCTGTTTCACAGCCTCACAAATCAGAAGCTATTTCATTTTGATTTTTACGGTCTTCTTTTTTCCGCTTCCATCTGTCGCCATTGCAGTAATTTTTACCGTTTTTCCTTTGGCTGATTTCTTCGTTGTTACAATTCCCTTAGCATTTACCGTGGCATATTTGGTATTGCCTGATATCCAGAGAAGTTTTTTATTTGCTTTCTTTGTGGCAGTTACTTTGGCTTTTAGTTTTAGTTTCTTGCCTGCTTTTACTGGCTTACTTCCTGTTATCTTAATTTTCTTTACAATGCCTTTCATAGATGTAATCTTCCATGAAGCATATTTTTTACTGCCATCCGTTGCTGTTGCCGTAATCGTTACTTTCTTACCGCCAGTTTTCTTTTTCAGTGTAACAACTCCACCTTGCGTTACGGTTGCAACTTTTGTATTGCTGGATTTCCAGAGTAGCTTTTTATTCGAAGCAGTCTTTGGTAAAACAGCCGCTTTTAGAGTAAGCTTTTTGCCTGCGGCAATCTGTTTGGAGAGACCGGAAAGACGGATTGAGGTTACCTTTACTTTCTTTGACGGTTTTTTACCAGTATCCGGTTTTGGTGTATTTGGCTTCGCATTTTCTACCGTAATTGGCATAACAACTTTTCGTCCGATTCCAACTTCTTCATAAAGAATTTCCAGTTGCTTTTTGCCTGTTTTAGACATATCGATATTTTTCACATTTGTTGTATAACCTGTTACTTTTGCCTTACTTCCATCGGTATATACTGCAGTCACTTCCAAATCATTCAGATTTAACTTCTCACCTTTAGTATAAGTAACCTTTGTCTTTGTTGCGGTGAGATAATCCAGTGTTTTTAATTCTTCTGTTCCTACATATACAAATGCTGTATTATCAGACTTTATGCTTTCTTCTGTATCTCCGCTAACTTCCATGTAAACCGTATCACTTCCGAGTTTTTTCAATTCTTCTTTTGTAAATGTTTTTTCTACCATACCATAGGATTCCACATTTCCAAGATTTATTGTTTTTAATACTTTACCAGAAGCATCCCCAGCTTTTAAAGTAAGTGCTGCTGTCGTATCAAAGGCACTGTTATTATCTATTGCTACTGTAATATCATCATCTTCTTGTTTAACAGAAAGCTCAAGTTCACTTCCGGCCGACTGAATATTTTTTGTAGAATCTGCTGTTGTATTTTTATCAGAGATTGCTTCTACTTTTAATGTTTCTTTCGCTGCCGCATCCTCTGGTACAGTAAGGTCTACCGTAACGTTTTGTGTCTCTCCTGATGTTATTCCAGCCTCCAAGTCTGCCTGTCCAATGACGTTGCCATTATAGACAATCTGAACCTTTCCCTCACCACAGTTTGTTAATCCATTATTTTTCACTGGTACGGTGATAGAAGCATCCGCATCTGGCATTACTTCTTCTTGCGTGTAATCAATATCCCCGATGACAAGTCTGCTTTGTGGCACTACAGAAGTGATACATAAATCCGTATTTTCTGTTACAGTATTCTCTGTAATATTTACATCGGTTCTTGTAAATAAATATTCATATGCAGTTCCATTCCAGATACCACTCGGCACTGCTGCATAACCTTCTAAATCTGTTAAAGTAACTGGTTCGTAAACTTCTCCATCTCGTATTACGTAGGCATACAGATTCCTTCCTGTTTCTTCTGCATTTTCTTTCTCCGATGAACAGATGAGAAGCTGGCTATCCCCACCATCTACTACCGTATAGTCTGCTGAAATAACCGCATCGTCTTCTATATAGCTTTCTACCTCTCCATCTATAGTATCAATATAGTTTAAGGAACTGCCTTCCGCATCCTGTGCATACCATAAAAGAACGGAACTTCCATCTATTTTTGCAAAAGAAGGAGAAAGATTCTGGCCATTTGCTGCAATGGTTGTTCGTCCTTTTGCATTAACCGCCGTCAGTTGTACCTGCGGATTTTCCTCGGTACCAGAATTCAATGTATAAGCTGTCACTACATCATTATCCAAATTGCCAATAGCAACAGACTGTACCGGCTTATTCTCTTCCGATAACTTCTTTGTTGTAAATGCATTTCCATTTAAAGATGCAAGGTAAACTGTATTTGTTCCGGTTCCCTTTAAAATATCATTCGCACTATTGCTGTTCCATGCAATATATGGCACATGATTTTTTACTGTAATAGACGGATGCAAATCCGCAATGGCATTATCCGTAATAGCCGGATACTTTGTCACTGTTCCTGTATTTCCATTTAATGCGATTTTTGCTGCCTGAACTTCGGTCTCGGCTGCAAGCTTTGTCATAAAATCTTCAGCCTCTGCTTCTTCTGGTGTAAAAGTCCGCTTTGCATTAATCCATGTAACGTATACATTCTCTCCATCTACTGCTGCTACTGCATCAAAATCTGCCGTTCCATCATCATCAATCAGCTTAGGTATACTCCACCCACGTTCATTATAAATAGAATATACCACTGCTGTATGATTCCCTGTTGTTCTGTCGCCCATGTCCGTTGTAAAAATAAGGAGTTTCTTTCCACTTGCCGTCTGCAAAAGCTGCGGCTTTGCACTGGCATACACATCAGACAGCAATGTTGTCACTGTTCCAGATGTATTTTTTGCAGAAGCAGCACGCTTTATCGAACGTGGCTTCGCTGTTTGTTCTGCAACGGCAGAACCATCCCACGAAGAAGAATCTACTCTTTGTATTTCATAATCTTTCGCCTCCGGTTCTAACTTTGGCAATGCTCTGGTATACATTCTGGCTTTTGACTTCTTCTTTGTGGACAAATAATCGAACGAACCATTCAAAAGCTCTTTTTCATAAGAAAAGCATAACGCCTTTGCACTAACTCCCAGCGCCCCCTCTAAAGAGGCTGTTATATCATTATCCTTCCCGTCTGATTCTACTGTAACAAGGTTCTTTGCTTCTCCATAAACAGAAATATCTGCGATATAAGAAACACCGATACCTCCCGTAAGACGTACACTCGGAAGAGTAAGCTCTACTTCCCCTTTGGTATACACTTTACTCTTATTAAAATCAAATCCTACAGAGAAATCCGCTTTAGTACCAGCCGTTCCCTTTACCTTAATCACTACCGGAACAACCACCACAACCGTCTGCCATTCCTGCTTTGCCGTTCCTTTTATTTCAACAACCAGCTTCCCTCCCGCAGATTCGACTCCATTTGCCTTTGTAATTGTTCCTTCCACATAGCCATAAGCCTTCATTTCCGGTTCTACACTCATTCCCATAGACGCGATTCCAGACTTAGTAGCCAAAAGAGAGTTGATTCCTTTTCTATAAGACTCTTTTTGCGTTTCCACAAACTTTTTAAACGTTGTCCAGTCCTTCTTATTCATATCCTGAACACCGATTCCAATCCGGTATGTATTATCCTCCCTCTTAAAAGTAACTGGAATCGTTCCATAATCAAGAGAAACATCCCCACCACCAAGAATTGGAACATTCTCCGGAATCGTAAAATCTACACCACCGTCAATCTCAATATCTACATCGCTCTCTTCTGTTCTGGTTCCTGTGGCTGTTCCCGGTTTGTCGGGCTGGGCGGGCTGATTTGGAGTATCTGATTCATCGGGTTCACTTGGTTTTACTGGATTATCTGTTCCGCTCTCCCCAGATTTCATCGCATCGGAGCATACTGTTCCGGCGTAGGAATAGAGATTAGAGGATGAGAGATTCAAATGCAAAGCGGGCCGCACACCGTCATAATCATCGCTGACAAAACTGCCACTCCCGTCGACCCAGCCACAATTATCCACCACGGCCGCATTATAGCTAATGTCGCCCGGCGAGCGGAGCCACCACCATACATTTCCTTTTATATTTTTCCATGTACCCATCGCATACGCATAGGTACTGCACCGGCTTCTTCTCGCTTCATCATCTGTATTATAGTCTTTTACAAATCCGTAACCTGCTGCCGTATCTGTGTTATAGACTTCTGATTCGGAGAGGAGGAATACTTTATCCGAGGTATTATTTCCACCGGCTGTTCCGTCATTAATATTATTGTTATTTACAACATTTGTTGTCTTAATAGCATTCATTTGCGTGGACGTAAAGGCAGAATTAATAAAATTCTTTTTACTGTAATCTGTCTTTGGCTGATTCACAGATGTCCCGTAACCATTCAGCCAGCTTCGCATACTGCTACTTTCCCATGTTACATCTTCAAGATTTATATTATACTCCTGGTCATCTAGGGCAACATCTGCAAGGAGAAGTGCATCATTTCCATTTCTGTTTAAAACACGCCACTTGATTGGTTCATACTTAAAATAATGGTAGGTTTTATAACTGCCATTCCAATTATACTGTCCCTTTTCATTGCTTGAGTATGTCGCATCTTCTCCCTTTAATCTGCGATACTTCGTTTCTCCAATCATAATATCATTATTTTCATCCCAACCTGTCGCATTTTTCAATGCATTATAAATACTGCCATCTTTGGAAGTCACCTCACTCTGTGGGTAACTTCCAAAGTACACGCAATCCCAGGTGACTTTCTGTCCGGCTTCCATAGAAGAATCTTTTACGATTCTTGGATTGCTTATATTCCCTGCCGCATTGACCTTTGGCAAGGTTACCGGGATATCTGCGAAACTGACTCCCTGCGGACAGAATCCTGCCAGCATTGCTACCGATAAGATGAATGCTGCTATGCGGGATAGGTTGATGTGTTTCCGTTGTTTTTTCATAATTTTTCCTCACTTTCCCCTTGAGCGTATTTGAAAAATGCTTTCTGTAAGATTCCGTTACAATTTGTAGAAGATTTTACCTAAATGGGGGCGGCGTAACAGACTACGTCAACCGAATGAAGGCAAATTCAAGAATGCAAATTGAGACGTGCAGATTTCAAGGATGCTTTTTCAAACATGCTCTAAAATATAGATTTTGCTATTTTAAAAATAGCGTATCATTTTCTTCACTAAAATTCAATAGGATGTGTCTAAGTGGTTGATTTTACGACACTTTTGGTAAAAGAATTCTAATCTGTAGATTTGATGTAGACGAAAAAAGAAAAAATACGATTCAGCTACATAACCTTTCTTTAGCTGTGTCTGTTTAAAATTCCGATTCAAATGCTCATTGACTTTTATGTCAAATTATGTATATAATAGTCATATAATAATCGTTAATATATCATAATTGGAGGTAGCGTAAATGACGGATTCCACAATCTTACAGCCAGAAGGCTTAGAGTGTGTTTGAAAAATCATTCCTGCAATCTGCACGCCCCAATTTGTGGGAGATTTTGCCTTCATTCAGTTGCCGTAGCCCGCTACGCCGCCCTCATTCAGGCGAAATCTCCCACAAATTGTAACGCACATCTTACAGAAAGCATTTTTCAAACACACTCTAGAACAACGCTACGAAAGATATAAAGAAAAGATAAAACACTTTACGATAATGAATGACATCTTTATGCGAAATGTTTTAAAGGAAATCTCATGTACGGAATATATTCTTCAGGTTATCATGAATAGAACAGGTCTAAAAGTAATCGACCAGACTTTACAGAAAGATTATAAAAATCTCCAGGGACGTTCCGCCATTTTAGACTGCGTGGCAAAGGATGCAGAAAACAATCACTTTAACGTGGAGATTCAAGGTGAAAATGATGGTGCTTCTCCAAAAAGAGCCCGATACCACTGCGGTCTACTGGATATGAATCTACTGAATCCAGGCGATCTATTCGACAGTCTGCCGGAAACGTATGTCATTTTTATCACTAAAAACGATGTCCTTGGATATAACCTGCCAATCAATCACATAAGAAGACGAAGCAACGAAACCGGAGAAATATTTCAAGATGGTCAACATATTCTATATGTAAACTCGAAAAAACAGGACGATACCGAATTAGGCCGCTTAATGCATGACTTACATTGCAAAGAAGCGGATGAAATGTATAGTAATATTCTTGCAACCAGAGTACATCAACTAAAGGAAACAGAGGAAGGAGTGAATCAAATGTGTCAGGAATTAGAAGAGATTTATAATGAAGGCGTTGAAAGGGGCGAACAATCTGGATTTCTTCGAGGGGAGCAGTCTGGAGAATTGAAAAAAGCAAGAGAAACTACTCTTGCCCTTCTCGAAATGGGAATGTCTGTGAAACAGATTGCAAAAGCAGTAAACCTCTCGGTAGAGACTATTCAGAATTGGATATCAGAAGCATAATTTTAATTAGCGAAGATAAACAGACCAACAAAGAATATATGGCTGTCAGAGAAACCTATATCTCAAGGATACTTTCCGCGCTTAGCGATGGTGTAGCGAAAGTTGATGAAAAGATTAAGGAAGTCATAAGTATCTGGATATGCATAGATGCCAGAAAAAATGAAGATTCCATTATAGAATACCAACTTAGACCGGAAGTAAAATTTGGTGAAAATATTCACCCCGAAGAGATAAATCTGTTAAAAGGGATTCTCATAAAAATACGAGCTGGGAAAAACATGACACAGTCTAAAAATAAATTAATCGAAATGTTGGAATATGTAATTGCAGACCATTCAGCAGAAGAAAAAAAGAATTATTTAAAAAATGAATGCGGTGTAGAGATGACTAAAGAATTAGAAAGGAAGGTGGAAGCGATGGGAGAAAGTATGGGTCGCGTAATATTACAGGGAATGCTAGAAGATGCCTGGGATAAGGGAGTAGAACAAGAACGTAGAAACACGGAAAAGGAACGGGAAAACGCAATAGCTGCATTCATTTCTTTTGGAATACCAAAAGAAAAAATATTAGAAAAAGGATATACTGAAGAAGAATATACGAAAGTGAAGAAAAAGTTGCTTTCTTAATATTTATGTTGAGATTTTCTACAGGCAAGTTGGCAAAACTGACACTGCTAGAGCAAACTTCAAAATTTATAATGCTAAAGATAAATATCTCATCAGTGCCAATTTCTCATTCAATAAGTATGCTTATGCGTCGGCACAATCTGGCATAAAATTTTGAAAGCAGAATATACTTGAAATATCTGATTCGGTATGATATATTGAAATCAGAAAAGAATATGCTGTACAGTATGTACACAAACACAAATCCCCTCAGTACCGCGAATACTGAGGGGATTTTTTTGTGGGGTTTGGTTACCGCATGATTTTACTTCTTCTTCCGGCCAAACCACTTGCGAAGTATAGTCATGATTAGTTCAACAATGATGCCAGATGCTACACCTGCCAATACCGACAGAAGAAAAGAATATGCTGACAATATGTACACCCCCTTTCTGTTGCCAGAATGGGGCGGCAACGAGGGGATTATATCATATTTTTCCAGAAAAATCCATGTAAATCTTTAATATTTCATGTAAATTCAATAGAAGAAATAACTGCATCTAATGATGATTTTTACGGAGTTTGGATTACTTTTATTTACTATTGCCAAATATCTGTAAATATTATATAATTTTACTTCAACAACCTAAAACAGCCCCGAAAGAGAGAAGAGGCCCTATATCTGTGGCCTTAGAACGAGGATTGAATGCGAGCCATTACGCGAGCATTCAACCCACAGTAATAGAGTCGCAGATATAGGACCTCTTCTCTCTTTCGGTACGTCTGTTTTGTTTCATAAATCAGATAATTATCCCCTCGCAATGATCCACCTCATGCTGTATAATCTGCGCTACCCAGCCTTTATACTTCTGATGCTGTTTTTTAAAATGAATATCTTCATACTCTACTTCTATCTCCTGATAGCGAGTCGTTTTTCTAACTCCTTTTAAAGATAAACAGCCCTCTTCTGCCTCATATGGTTCTTTTTTACTTACAATCACCGGATTTAACATTGCAATATTCGCAAATCCCATATTCACCGCAATAATTCTTTTATTTACTCCAATCATATTTGCTGCCATCCCAACACAGCCAGTTTCATTTGCTTTTAACGTATCAAGTAAATCCTGCACCACTGGCATATCGTCTTTTGTTGCAGGGACTGCTTTCTTTTTAAGAAACAAAACATCTTTCATAATTGCTCGAACCATAATCTAACCTCCATATTGAATTCTGTTTTTACTTCTACAGCCAAAGACAGCTCGCAAAGAGAGAAGCCAACCTATATCTGTGGCCTTAGAACGAGGATTGGATGTGAGCCGTTAGCGAACATTCAACCCGCAGTGATAGAGTCACAGATATAGGTTGGCTTCTCTCTTTGTGAGCGTCTACTTTGCCTGCGGCAAACCAGAACTTATAACTGTTCTTTCGCGATTTCCACAGCTTTTTCTAATGCAGCTTTGATTCCTGCTGGATTCTTTCCACCAGCCTGAGCCATATTTGGACGTCCACCGCCGCCGCCACCTACTAAGGCTGCTGCTTCTTTGATAATCTTTCCTGCATGTGCGCCTGCTTTTACAGCATCGTCTGTTGCAGTTACAATTAAGTTAACCTTTCCTCCCATATCGGAAGCAAGGATAACAACACCGCTGCCAATCTTACCTTTGAGGTCATCTCCTAAGGTACGGAGTGCGTTCATGTCAACGTCTTTTACGGATACTGGAAGTACTTTGTAATCGCCTGCTTCTACTACCTGATCCATTACGTCAGCAACTTCGCTCTTGGCAATCTGGTCTTTTAATTTCTCATTTTCTGCAGAAAGTGCTTTGATTTCGTCAAGCATGGACTGAATCTTTTCTGCTAACTTATGAGGCTCTGCCTTTGCTGCTTTTGCTGCTTCGTGAAGAGTTTTTTCCTCATCAAGATAATATTTCATCACTCCGTCACCAGTTAATGCTTCGATACGTCTTATGCCCGCTGCAACACCAGTTTCAGAAATAATCTTAAATGCTTTGATTACTCCTGTATGTGGTACATGTGTACCTGCACAGAATTCTTTGGAGAAATCTCCCATAGTAACAACTCGTACTTTATCACCATATTTTTCTCCGAATAATGCCATCGCACCAGTATTCTTTGCTTCGTCAACACTCATGATTTCTGTGCTTACAGTGAGGTCTTCGGCGATTTTTTCATTTACCATTTTTTCAACTTCTGCAAGTTCTTCTGCAGTTAATGCCTGGAAGTGAGAGAAGTCGAAACGAAGTCTGTCTTTATCTACATAAGAACCGGACTGTTCTACATGATTTCCAAGAACGGTACGTAAGGATTTCTGAAGAAGATGGGTTGCACTGTGCCCTTTAGCTGTATCTGCTCTCTGTACTTTATTTACAGATAATGTTACCGTATCACCAACTTTGAACATTCCCTTTGTTACATGTCCGATATGGCCAATCTTTCCACCGAGCATTTTTACAACATCTTCTACAATGAATTCGCCGTCTTTGCATGTGATGACACCGCTGTCAGCGTGCTGTCCACCACCTGTCGCATAAAATGGTGTCTCGTCTACAAAGATTGTTCCAGCCTGTCCATCAGTTAAAGCTTCTGTAAGCTCTGTGTCTGTTGTCATAACTGTAATCTTAGAATCACATTCCTGTGTCTCATATCCAACGAAAGTACTTGTTACAGATGGGTCGATAGACTCATAAACTGTAACGTCAGCACCCATGTAGTTTGTTGTCTTTCTTGCACTTCTTGCCTTTTCTTTCTGCTCATTCATGCAAGTCTGGAATGCTTCTTCATTTACAGTGTATCCTTTTTCTTCAAGGATTTCTTTTGTAAGGTCTAATGGGAATCCATAAGTATCGTAAAGTTTGAAAGCGTCCTGTCCATCTAACTCTTTTACGCCTTTTTTCTTCATGGATTCTTCTAAATCAGCAAGGATTGCAAGACCCTGATCGATTGTCTTATTAAACTTGCCTTCTTCCTGAATGATAACATTGTAAATGAAATCTTTCTTTTCTTCTAATTCTGGATAACCATCTTTAGAACCTTCGATAACTGTCTTGCTAAGCTCTGCTAAGAACTTGCCTTCGATTCCGAGTAAACGTCCGTGACGGGCTGCTCTTCTGATAATACGGCGAAGAACGTATCCACGGCCTTCATTACTTGGCATGATACCATCGGAAATCATAAATGTAGCGGAACGGATATGGTCTGTGATCAGACGGATAGAAATATCGTCCTGCTCATTTTCTTTGTAAGTTTTCTTTGCTACTTCACAGATCTTATCACGAAGGGAACGGATAGTATCTACATCAAAGATAGATCCTACGTCCTGAACGATAACGGCAAGACGCTCTAATCCCATACCTGTATCAATATTTTTCTGTTTTAATGTTGTGTAGTTATTATGTCCGTCATTCTCAAACTGAGTAAATACGTTGTTCCATACTTCCATATAACGGTCGCAGTCACAACCTACTGTACAGCCTGGTTTACCACAGCCGTATTTTTCTCCACGGTCATAATAAATCTCGGAACAAGGACCGCAAGGACCAGCACCGTGTTCCCAGAAGTTATCTTCTTTACCAAACTTGAAAATGCGTTCTGGAGCGATTCCAATCTCATCTCTCCAAATGGCAAATGCCTCGTCATCTTCTAAGTATACAGATGGATATAATCTGTCTGCATCAAGTCCTACAACTTCTGTAAGGAATTCCCATGACCATGCGATTGCTTCATGTTTAAAATAATCTCCAAAAGAGAAGTTACCAAGCATTTCAAAGAATGTACCGTGACGATCTGTCTTACCAACATTTTCGATATCACCTGTACGAATACATTTCTGGCAGGTTGTTACTCTTTTTCTTGGTGGAATCTCCTGGCCTGTAAAATAAGGTTTCAGTGGTGCCATACCTGCGTTGATCAGTAATAAACTGTTGTCGTTATGTGGAACCAGTGAGAAACTCTTCATTGCAAGATGTCCCTTGCTCTCAAAAAACTCCAGATACATTTTTCGAAGTTCATTTACTCCATACTTTTTCAAAATTCTGTCCTCCTGTAGTATCTCATATATTGCTGCCGGTATACCGACATGAAAGGGTGCTGCCAGAAAACAATTGGTTCTCCGTCAGCACCCTGAAATATATCGCTATATAAATTATTTACCTGATGTATTTCCAGTACCAGCCGTGTTGCTTTCCATGTTCTTCTTCGTTCTTAACTTCTTTCCACAAAAAATGCCTCCGGCCGCGGCTGCTACCAGCAAAATAAACGTTATAAGATATTGAACAAATGCACCTAATACAGCCGACATAATCGGGCCCTCCTTCTCATACTGAAAATAGTTTGCAGTTACATGAAATTAGTATACCATATTTGATAAAAAAGTGTAAACCTTTTTTTAACAATTTCATTCATTATCTAACAGACGAACCTGCGAAGCAGGTTCTGCATGTTGGCTGGAATTGTGAGTGAAATTGGAGGTGGTGGAGACCTAGGGATTCAGACTGTAATCTTCTGCTTACTCGAAAGTTTTTATTATCAGATGCATTTCGTATTTATCCTTTTTGCAATCAATCACAAGCTTATCGCATACTGGGCAATATCAGGCTTCCTGTTCTTTCATATCAAAAAAGCTGTGTCTTCCAATTCGAAATCCTTGTTTCTTATCATTGTTCTCTTTACCTGCTTCTCTTTCTGTAATCAATTAATATCAGCCAACACACTTTTAAGTTTTAATTTTTTCATACTGTTTTCTGGAACATATATAGTAAACTATATAAAATCCGCTGAGTAAGCAAGTCGGTGAAGATGCCAAAGGCATTACATGAATCAGTTGGTATGCTACAATAGCTAAATTTATTATAATAATCAAAATCAAAACTTTAGAATTTTTATTTTGTTGGTCAGCATATACTGATAATGCAATTATGATACCCGCTATCAGTGGAAATAATATATGAAATAAATAAAGATAGGATACTTCATATGTTCTTCCTACAAAATCCCGTACTCTCGTTAATGATGAATTATATATTGCCGCCATTATGGTTGCAATTATAGCCCATAAAAAAGCTTTTCCATTAAATAACTTTTCTTTTTTCATTTTTCACTCCTCACTAGAAATTAATACATTAAATAAAATCATTATCATTTATGTTAAGAGATAAAATATTATAACTGTAAAAGTTATTTATTTTTAAAATATTTAATTATACGAATTAATATATAAGTGCAAATTATTATTAATAATACATTTAAACTTTGCCATATAATGTGAAATATTTCCTGAGACATAATATCTATAACCCCTTTCGTGCTGTAAATATATAGGTAATAACTAACAGAGTAAGTACGATAAATTTTTATATAATATTAATCGTGTTTCTCTAATAGTTGTGTTATCTCTTCTGTTCCTTCATAACAAGCACCCTCTATGGCAATATCATTCTCAGAATATTCGCCTATTCCTGCCTTGATATGGTATATATCCCCGTCCGAAGTATACGCAAGTGCGGTAAAGTTATAATCATGAAACTCATCTTGCCTTTTATCAAGTTTTTTAATTATCTTTATAAATTTAGCAGTATTTTGGGCAGAAAGATTATATTCTTTATTATTGTACTTTACTGTAATTTTTTCAATTTTATCAAAGGCTGTTGCAGGCAGTACTCTGTATCCGGTATGTTTAATAATAAAATCTACAAGCTGTTTATTGGGTCCTATCCTATAATCTTCTCCATTGAAATCATAGAAATGTAATATATCTCCTTTAAAAGTATTTAACGACACATTCTGTAAATCTCCATGACTGTTTTCGTACACAATACAAAGTTTTGCATATTTTTCTTTCGTATTATCATTTACACCATAATTACTGAGGGAATCGCCGTTCTTTAAAATAGGACTATCCTCAATCAAATCTATTAATTTGAGAATTTCTTTTTTATTTAGAGACAGAAATGTAGAATCTTCAGAAAAAGTACTATATGATATAGAGAGTATCCGACACTTTGGAAAAAGAAACTTTTGCTTCTTTTTTATTATAGAAAAGGAATCTCTTTCCCCATTTATTTCTATAGTATCATCATATTTTCCGAGAGCTAATAAACTTTTAATTTCATCTGGAATACTATTTGTGGATTCGGTAGAGTTGCTTGTTTTAGTTGTTGAATTGAATTTTTCTTCCTTTTTTTGACAGGCAGAAAAAAGAAATACTATTAAAATTATCGCGATGTAACTATATTTTTTTCTCATTCTCCGTCCCTCCATTCACCTGTGAATAATCTTTCGAAATCTTTAAATCAGTAAATTATAACTTTTAGATTCTGTTCCTGATTTTAGGAAGAGCATAATTCTATGATTATTATATATCTTTTTAAGGTACAGCACCAGTGACATCTGTTTCTCATGCATATTTTTATTTATTATATATGCCGAAAGAAAAAGGCTCCGGTTGCAAAAATCCTACCCCAATTCATAAAATTTCTTATCCTTTCTACAACACTTTTTATTGAAACTATCAACGTTCCTATCTATATATATGCAGTAGAATGAGAATCCCACAAAAAAATGTCTCTTGACCAGTCCTAAAAGTTGAACACTGCACTTTTAAGACTTTTAATGATCTCTAAGACTATTATGTCACTGCATAGATGTGAAATCCAGTTACGCACTATTTACAACTTGCATCATATCTTCGCGAGCAGGTAATCCTATCACTTAGATTACTTCCAAGTATTTAGATGTATCTTCTTTATTTCTTTTATAAAAATCAAACAAATATTTTACAACACTACCCAAATCTTTTTTACATTTATAATCTCATTGATTAATTTTCGCCTCCATTTCTGAAAGAGTCATTTTATCATCAGAAAGTTGAGAACTTCTTGTTGTGGAATTATTTGTATTTTCCTCATTATATCTTTTTACAATATCTTGGTCTATTTCATAAACACCTTCATATACATTAATTGGAGCATATGTTATTGTTCCATTTTCCTCATTTTCTTCTAAAAACCAAATATATTGCTTTCCTTTTTCTGGCTGCCACGCTCCATCAAATTGAAAACGCACATAAGAATTATCGGGATTCTTTTCTACTTTTTTCTTTAATTCATCCATTTTAGGATCGTTCTGTTTTTCAAGATATTTTGATGCTAATATAGTTCCACCTAAATTGTTAACTATAATAGTATTTTGGGCTTTACCAATATAACACTTATTAATTTCTAATACATATTCTGTTCCAATTGTAGCTACCCCATCTACCCAGGCATGTTCCTCTTTTACCGTTGCTTTTACTATTAAGTCTGCATGCTCCTTTAATTCTTTGATTGTATTACAACTATATAAAAAATCTGCTGTTGACGGAATATCTAAAACAATATTTTTAGTTTCCTTCTTATCTTCTGTCATATCTCCCTGATTTTTAAGTTTAGAAACTATATGAGTAGAGTTACCATTATCAGAATTAACTTTTTCTTTGGAGCAACCACAAATTAGGGTAAATAAACATATCACCAATATGAATACAATTTTATTTTTTCTCATCTTTCTTTCCCCCGATTATATTATAAGCTCATGTGTTTAACTATTCCATTTCTGATTTTTATTTATACAAATAATTTATACCGTTACTGAAAACTTATAAAAAGTTATAAACCTTTATGTTTCATTCCT
>ERZ1673737.1969-NODE-1969-length-18196-cov-4.212061_pt1 | contig 18196 bp, 17 predicted proteins | sample MGYA00580211_ERZ1673737 | MGnify/ENA primary metagenome ERZ1673737 (study PRJEB41218, sample SAMN15661789) | gut metagenome | host: Homo sapiens | place: Canada: London | collected 2015-08-20/2019-03-30 | study: EMG produced TPA metagenomics assembly of... | reverse complement strand
GGGTGAAATCGATGCTGATCCCAAAATTGTCGGCAAAGGTCGTACCCCGTTGACTCAATTCTTCGACGGTACCAAGACACCCTTTAATCAAGGCGATTCGCCGAAAGCCGTCGAATGGAATGCATTTCCTAAAGTGGTCAGTTCGAACCCTCGATTCGGAACAACTTGCGCGCTAACTAGATACAGATCAGAAATTCATACCAGAGCGATGCCGTGCGGTGGGCAATTGCGGATTCTTCTCGTGTAGTCCAGGACGAATATTTGGAGTGGTCTGTTAGTCGAGGCGCCAGAAAGTACACTGGGGACATCCACAGTGTGACCTTTACTGCTGAGGGACCCGAGGTACGTGCCAGGCTGCCCTTTGATCACCCTGACAGAATAATTGACATTAGATAGTATTGGCAATTCCTCGCTAGTTGCCAGAAAGCCGACTTTCTCAAGATGATGAAAGACCTCAACTCTGGGTTTGCCAGTGACATGGTGGACAGTGATTTCTTCCTGAAGGACTACGAGACAGGAAACGAAGTATACAATCCAGCAAACGTGTGGAATCTACTAAGTACCACAGGCGTAATCGCCCATCTGATCCAGCCGAACAACACACTGTCCGCCGAGGTTGACATCGCTGCACAGGCTACCGTCATCCGCAAGAATGACAAAGGCAAGACAATCACAGACGCAGATGAGCTGATCAACTGCTCCAAGTACGGTAACCCTGGCAGAAACTCCGATCCATCGGTAAGAGACATTCAATTCTTTCTTTATAGCCCTAGGTGTGCTGACACGACCAGATCGGAGCGGCTATCAACTCGCTCGCTCGAGACGGCGCAAGTCTCACCGTGGCCGAGCCGGTTGCGCTATATATCCGAGATTTCGACACGAGAAGCTTTAAGTTCGATATGAACGGTACAAACGACGGCGCCCCGACTGATCTCAAGGATATTGAAAATCCAGATAAAGTCTTCCAGTGGCAGCGTGGCAATATAAAAGCCAAAGCTGGTCTCAGGATCAAGATTGAGGTGCCCAAGGGCCTAAAAGACAACAACAAGCAACCACTCCTCGTCAGTCACATTTATGACACCAACAAAAAATTGCATATCAAATACGGGGCGCAATTTGCCGACTACTTCACTATGGGTGTCAGTGCCATGGGTATCGATGGCACCACTGCCCAGCCGCAAAATTGCTACGATCCTTCTAGCCAGACCGCTGGTTATGTCAAGCCGTCTTGTGCGGAGTTTGATGGTTTTGCTCATCCTGGCTTAGCTGGTGCGCCTGGTTCGTCTCGTGCATAGGTCTGCTTATCTCAGATTCCAATGTATGCAACTGCGGGTATGTGATCAACTAGTGAAATATAGCTAAATTATTCTCGGTGGCGGTAATATTGTTCCTGGGCTTTCCAGTACTTGATTTGTGTAGTTGAAGTCCCTAGAGGTAACACTCGACAGCTTCTGAGCATGTTTCTGGAAGTCACTCTGGTCGGAGAATACCGTAACAATCCACCCCTTGCTATCCAAGTAAACAAACGGCTCCCAAATTCGACCTTTCTCATTCTTCGATCCATGCAGAAATTTCCCCACGACGGTCCATGTCTTCCCATGATCCGTCGACCGCCAGGACACAAAGTCCGTGTTCAGATCCTTGGCCAGATTGCCAACAAGCAGCAGCGTACCCTCGGGATACTTGCCCAGCTGCTGCGGGAACTCAAACAAGAAGGGCTGATAGAATAAAGTTGCCGGGTGCCCGGTGCCCGTCAGCGGGTCTGAGATAATTGTAAGAGTATCCCATGTCGTTCCATTGTCGCCGCTTTCGCGGATAGTGTAGTGGGATGCAGTCCCGTTGCTGCTTTTTGTGTCTCTTTCTGTATACCAGTGCTCCCAGATGGCTAGTAGATTGCCGTTGGAGTCGCCGGCGTGCTGCAGTTGGATTACACGCGAGTAGCCGTTTCCTTCGTTCGGGACTTCGGGGTGCCAGCGAGGTCGAGGCCGAGGTGAGGCAAATAACGGGTGGGAATAGAGTCCGTGTGATACTTAGCGGCATCCTAAATAGTCTATATCCACGGTTATATACGACGCATAATTGTCTATTAGCAAAAGCCTCGGTCGCCCACGTTTTACGCGGATTTTTGTAGCCTTATAAAACGAGCAGAGCTATTGGTAGGTAGTCTCCCTATCTATTTAGCTATTAGACGTTAAATAGATAATTTTGTACGCCAAAGAAAAGGTTGATATATTGCTATACTAGTCTAAATGGGGTAATACTGTATTGCCGGCACAACGGACTTTCTACAGAAATACCATCATGTTGTATCTCGGGCAAGGAACTCCGGGACGTAGAAAGTCCAGTGACAGAGTATGCTACGCTAAACGGTTAAGATACGGAAAGTAAATTGCCCATTGCCTTGAATCGCGAGGCCAGCTCATGACTTATAAGTTACAAGTTTGCGCAAAACGTGCATCCTTAATCTGAATCTATTGGATGAATTGATCTTATGTACATAATTTCGTGTAGCGGGTAAACAGCCTTTGAACATGGAACGAACAAGGACAGAAAAAGATTCGTTCAAAATTCCATCGCAAAAAAAAAGTTTAAGCAGAGCCATTGGCGGCCTGCTCGTTGTCAGGAGCGCGCAGGGACTTCTGAGGAGCCGGAGTAAGAATAGAAGCGGCAGGTATCAAAGGAGCAGCCGGGTTAAGTTCCAGACCGAATCCAGGTTTGTCTAGAATGGAGACATCAAGGTAGCCCTTGGTGGGAATGGGCTCGTTCAAGAACAGGTTACCAAAGACAGGCTCGACGGTGTGGCCATCAGCAGAGTTGGCCAGATACTCCTGGAAAGGACTGTTGGACTGGGAGACAACGAAGTGGTAGGAGTAAGGGCCGGAGGCGTGAGGCACAACGGGGAGATCGTAAGCGGCAGCCATGGCGGAGACCTTGAGCAGCTCGGTCATACCACCAACCCACATGACATCGGGCTGGAGGATGTCGAGGTTGCGACCCTCAACCAGCTTGCGGAAGCCGTAGCGGGAGTACTCGTGCTCACCGGTGGTGAACTTGACAGTGGGGTGGGCCTGCTTGAGAAGCGCATGGCCGTCGAAGTCATCAGGGGAAAGGCACTCTTCCCACCAGTCGATATCAAGGCCAATGGCCTCGCAGCGCTTGACCAGTTGGATTGTGTAGGGGACAGTCAGGGACATGTAGCAGTCGACACGGAGAGGGAAGTCAGGACCGACAGCTTCGCGCTGCTTCTTCAGGTATTCGACGTTCTTAAGAAGACCCGCGGTGCCTTCGTCAGGACCGTGGGGCAGGGCAACCTTTGCACCGATGAAGCCGGCAGCCTTGGCTGAGCCAGGCTGGGGACCGGTGCAGTAGAAGTCCAGTCTTGTGCGAGTGGCACCACCGATCAACTTGTAAACGGGCTCCTTGCGGATCTTACCCTGCAGATCCCACAGGGCCAAGTCGATGACTGAGATTACGGCGACGGGCAGACCCTTGCGGCCGTAGAACATGGAGGCGCGGTACATCTTCTCAAAGAGGTCGTTGGTGTCGCGGGGATCTGTTGCATGTAATGCGTTAGGGTTTGCGATCTATATATTGAACATTTGATACGCACCTGCGCCAACCAAGAAGCGGTTGAAATGCTGCTGTGTCAACCAGCAGGCTGGAGGACCACCGAAACCAGTTGCAAAGCCCTTGGTGCCATCAGTGGCCACAATCTCCACGCAGAATGAACCCAGCACGTTGATACCCCACGAGGTACGTGAGCCGCGGAACTGCGCCCACTTGGTCATAGGGGTAGAGATGTTGCTGTCGACCAGCCAGTGGCCTCCCTTGACCTATACAGGTAGTTAGCAATTTGACTCTCAATTCGATTGACCAATAAAGCAAATTCGTACATTGTGGTAGTCACCGCCGGAGCCAACACCGTCGATGATGAAGGTGCGAACCTCCTTGATGCGGGGAAATTCCGTTGTTGAACCCATGATGCAGTATGTGAACACGCAGGATTCGAGAAAACAAACTGACTTGAAGATAGGAAAAAGAGAAGAAACAAAATAATGTGCGGGGAGCTCAGACTATTTCAACAGACTCGCGCCGGAGGGAACCCGAGACCTCGGGGGAGAATGTACCGAGCGGCGATACGGAGAATTTCTGTATGGACATCCGGGGACTTGCATATGCACTACTTACTTTTGTTTCTACTGTACTTTCCAGGTAATCGGAAAAATGGTTTACTGTGCTATCTCTTTCCTTTTGTTCTTGCTTCGAGGTAGTTTCGATATACTTATACTGTAAAGTAGTCGCTATGTACTCCACATGCTCCGTATGCTTATACTCCACTATATATTCCCATATACCGTAGTTACTGGCATTTTTACAGAACAACAGTTCTAATCTACTATATCCTGCCACAATAACCAGCTATTATGCTTACAACATGCCACTATACACAAATATCCCGTGAATCACGAGGCAGTTTCCAAAGTGGAGAAACGCGGGGTGCCCCGGTTTCTGCCTGAGGCGCCACTCCCACTTTTCCCTCGGCTTCGATTTTCGATTCTGTCGGACGATCGCCGCGTTTATCAATTCTTCCCCTTTGTCCATCTGGGCCATTTCGGAGATTCCACCGTGTACCCAGTTGCATCATGCTCGGTCCCTAATAGGGCGCATCTCGCTGAATCAAAATGCCGAACCCTGCACTACCCGCCCAGGAGACCCCGTCCTCCAATCAGCACTTCGGTGATCCAGACAGAGATAGCGCAGAGTATTCCTCTGCTGCCGACTCCGATAATGATCATGTCGGAAATGGATCTGGCCCGAGAGCTCTGAAACGGAAACGTCCTCTAACTGTCTCGTGCGTACTGAAACCTCGGCCGAACGGCTCCCTGTCTTCCAAGTGTGACCTGACTAACCCTATGAAGATGTGAGCTTTGCAAGCAGCGAAAGGTCAAATGCGGTATGCACGATACAGCTCTTATTAAATAGACATGTCTCTAACATACAATGAGCAGACCGCGTGCAGCCGAGCTGTGGGTGGTGCACCCGTAACGGCCAGCTATGCGAATATAGAGAACGAAAAAAGCCTGGCTTGCGGGCTGGATATGGAAAAGAATTGGAGCAACGACTCGGTAAGTCTTATTGCAACATCGCCACTTTCATGTCTAATTCGTGCATCAGATCGGTTGGAAGATATCATCCAATCGCAAGCCCGCCTCATTGAGATGCATATCCTGCAGAATCAGAACCCAATGGGTCATGAGCTGCCTCATGCAGGACCCCTTTCATATAGCTCTCCATCAGAGCCATCAGCAGCCCATGGCCCCAGTCCGCGTACTGCTCACTACTTTAATGACCCTGGATCTGCAGTACCACTGCCTTCCCGACGCGCAGATATGTCTATCACCAGTCCATCTGATTCATCGGCCAGGAATGCAGCACAGAGCCACATGCAAAATGGCATGCAAGCGGCTCCAGTAGGCCCGTTGTTACAGGCTTCAAATCCACAGCAGGATTACACGGGGAATGCCTCGTCCCTGAAGGTCCCGGTCAATATATTCTCAAATCAGGAACATTCTTTCGCTGATCCGGATCTTGATCTGCCACCTTATGACCTATTGTATGCTTTGGTGGATCTCTATTTTGAGCATATCAATTCCTGGTGTCCCATACTCCACCGGCGGACGACCCTGGATACCTTCTTTGGCCCATCGCCACTGGACGAAGCAGACCGGATGGTTCTTTATGCCATAGTGGCCACAACACTGCGATTTTCTTCTGATACCAGGTTAAACGACCAGAACCGGAAACGCTATCACGACTCATCTAAACAAAAGGTTCTTCTATATGGCCTGGAAAATTCATCTGTCAAGGCCCTTCAAGCTCTTGTTATTCTGGCCATCGATCTGGTTGGGTCTTCCAATGGCCCTCCTGGCTGGAAGCTGCTGGCCTTGATCACTCGATCAGTAGTCCAGTTGGGACTGGCGGTGGAATCAAAATCTTCCCTTATCAACCCCGTCTACCCTTCTATCTATACCCTCAGAGCCGTCACATTGTCGGAGCCAGACTCATGGATTGAAGACGAAAGCAGACGTCGCTTGTTCTGGATGGTCTACCTGCTGGACCGATATTCCACTCTAGCAACAGCATTCAACTTTGCCCTTGACGACAGAGACATTGACCGAAAGCTCCCTTGCAAAGATGATTACTTCATGAAAAACCAACCTGTCGAGACACGTTGGTTCCATTATAACAGTGACCGCGCAGATTATCTCAGTCACGCAGAGAATGTCGGTTGTTTCGGTCTTTATATGGAAATCCTGGGGATCCTCTCGCGAATCCATCTGTTTCTGAAACGTCCTGTAGATATCGGAGCTCTCTCCGATGTCGAGGAATGGCAGGCTACCTATCGCAAGCTTGACAGTGAGCTCACATCGTGGGAGTTCAATCTTCCAGCAGAGTATGCCTACGAAAATTCTTCTCGACTTTTAAGCGGACCGAAGAATGGTCGCGCCCCACACAGTGACTGGGTGCAACTACATGCCACCTACCAAACGTGAGTCAACATAGCCACACTCTTTTGAGGCGAAGTAACTGACAGGCCCATAGAGCCGTGATCCGTCTGCACTCATCAGCAGCATACCCAACAACCCGCTCCCCAATCTTCACACCCTCCTACAGCGCCAGCCAGCGCTGTCTCCTAGCCGTCGAGAACATCCTCTCAGTAACCCGCTTTGTCGTAGAGCACAACATGCTAGACAAGATGGGTCCACCGTTCGCCTTCACCCTCTGGGTCTCAGCCCGTCTACTCCTAGTCCACGGCTCCACAATCGCCCACACAGTCAGCGCAGACATCCTTTTCTTCGTCGACACCCTCTTTCAGCTAGGCAAATACTGGAAAGTAGCAGAACGCTACAGCAACATCCTCCAACGCGTCCTGGACGAATACAACGAGTACCAACAATCAATTGCACTAGACGGCGAACGATCAACACCATCAACCGTCAAAATCCTAGCTGACATGCGTCGCTGTGCATTCGATCTGGATTTCCTGATTTCACGTCAACCACGTGAGTCGCCTACTGAAAGTGGAAGCCAGCATAGGTCCCATCAACCGGTTATGCAGCCGCGCAGTCTGGCGCCTAATGAGCTCGAGTACCTCGATGTCTTTGGCTTCTTTAATGTCCCTCGTGTCCCTCCTGCTCGTGCGCCTGAATCCGCGGATGCACCTTCTGCTTTGGAGATATCGGACCATGTGTCGAACCCTATGTCTATTCATGGATTGACGGATGTTGGCCCCGCGCAGCCGACCAATTCTGTTGTTGATGGGCATGCTAATGCGAATGAGTTCAACATCACGAATTATCTTATTCCGACGCCCGAAACGGATTGGTTGTTCCGTCCATCTTGAAACTCTGTGGGGTTCTCGATCTCTTTTGCAATAAACTCGCGCAACAGCAATTTGAAGGGCTCTTTGACTTGTCTCTTGAACATCGATCTCTGTCATCCGAATTTGAAAGGCGAATGGGCTATGGAGAGTCTACCCAAAACCCTGGCTTTCAAGTCCCAGCCTCCCAGATTTGTCAATTGTGTATAAAACACCGACTATTGATGACTTGACACACAACAAGAATCTATGTCCCCACTTTGGTCAATGCGAAGCAGCATGTTATAGCTTTACCTATCGTGACCTCTGTCCTCTTGCTGGCTTTGATCTAGCCACGAAAGTGAGATAGCCAAAGCTGTACCGAATGTATGCACAAACAAGAGTTTGACAATGTGTGTGGGCTCGTTCCCTCTCCGCATCAAGAAGCACACCACCAGCAGTCTTTACAGACCGATGGATCAACTGGTTCTGCGGGTACGTCCATTCCAAGTGCTGAAGGCCCGGAGACCAGGAAACGGGAGTCCTCAATCCGAAATGGCTACTGCCTTACCCGTTCTGAAAGCTCTATCTGGCAACAAAAGCCAGAATATAGTATACCCGAAGGAGCGAAGGATATCTACTTGTCGAATCATGGTTACTTGTCGCTAGCCAGGATGAAACCCCTCATTGTAGATTTTATGGAGGTTTGCATACATGCTTCCTCTACCTGGAAGGCATGGTAAAAGCAGCTGTACTCTCGCGAAAACTTTTCAATCTAAGGACTTCTTCTACAAATTTTAGAATGTACCTCAGGACCGCGAGTCAACATGTCTGATAATCGGTATCGTGCTCAGTCAGACTGGAAGAGAGAGTCCAGAGCATGGCAATGTATAGCTGAGTGTGAAAAGGATACGTGCACGGCAGTTTACATGGTGATGGACGCGAGGTACAAGACGCGTTCCTACTTGTTTATGCCTCAGTGCGAGATAGATCGCGCCCTCAACGGGAACACACTGTGGATGTGCGGTACATCGCGTCAAACCATGCGGAGTGATCAAAAACTAAATGTAATAAAAGGCCAAACCCAGGATCCACGTGGCTCTACGAGGGATGGATAAAAAAAGAAAGAAAGAGTAACATGAAGATGCTAGTTACCACTTTTAATATTGAGGAAGTAAGCAACTTCAAGTAAACAACATGTGAGGGTGCAAACATACAGGTAATCAAGACATGCAAAAGAACAAAGCTGAGGCGATACACATTCAATGATGGATGGTGAATGATCAATTGTCAAAAGTCAAAGCTCAAATCAGAATCAGGAACTCCATCGAACGCAATACTCTCTACAGAAGAATCAAGCTGAACAGAACTAAGAGGATGGTGGGGATGGGGCAGGCTGTAGCCGTACTAGGACCTCTTCAAGGAACGCGTCAAGAACAGCATCAACACCACCACCCATATCGACAGGACCTTCCATGTCCCAGCGGTGGAGGTTGCTGAAGGAGCGCGCGATATCTTCGGCGACTTGCTCCATGCCACGGTGGATGCGAACGCTGCGGTCGAACTGCTTCTCTTCTTCAGGGGTGGCTGGCGCACCGTTAGGGTTGCGACCAGGCTCGAGGCTGACGAGGTGGCGACGACGACGGTCCATGGCAGCGCGGAGAGCTGGGAGGACGACGGCTCCACAGGCGGTTACGCGTTCGGTTTCGGGGAGGGGGCGAGTGGACTGTCTGTCGTTTGGGGTGGGAGGAGTTGAGTTGATGGATCGTTCGTCCATGTTGGTTGGTGCCCGTTTGGATTTGAGGGCGGATACTTGCTTCACGTGCTGCAGTGGCTCCGTTTGTCTTGGGAGACCGGAGGAATGATGGGCACGCGGAGACTGAGGTTGAGGAGAGAAAGGATCGTTGACAGGACGTGAAAGAGGCGCTGGCTTGCGCGAGACTTGGCCGGATGGGGTGCGGGATTCTTGGAGAGAGATTTTGGAGGGTTGTTTTGTGGGGGTGCTTTGGTTGTGGGTTGCAGAAGGCTTGGAAGATGGAGGTGTGTCAAGGCCGCCTGCGTAGTTCATCACAGCCTGGGCGTATTGCTCATTCAACGGAGAGTTGTCCTTGTGCTTGGGAGGCAGCGGAGCCTTGGACTTGAGAGGAGAAAATGAAGATTGTGTGGGAGAATTTTTAAGAGGAGAAGATGGGGCAGAGGGAGGAAGAGGAGTTTTAGAGGGGGAGATGTGAAGGGGGTTTACTGCGGTTTGTTGACGTGGTTGGAGAGCTGCTGGCGCACCTTTCGGCGACTCATCACACAAGTCCCAGTCTTCTGTCTCTTTGCTTCGAGAGTTGGTGTCTGAATCCTTCATTGGGCGCAGAGGAACGGCATGGGCTTTTCCTGCCGGACGAACGGTCCCAAAGTCCCAAAGATCTTCATCATCTTGGGATCTAGCCTGCATCGTGTGGTCTGGCTCCCTCTCATCATAATCATAATCATCATCTTCTCCCTGGCCACGGTGAGTGATTTGCCAACGCTCAGCGCGCTCAATCAACTCGGTCAAGTACGTAGTTCGCTTAGCACGTTTCACGAACGGATGCTCGAGCAGCTCCTTTGCCGAGGGTCGCTCCTTGGGATCCCGTCGCAGACACAGTTCACCAAATTGCTTGAACAGCTTGCTGAAGTTGCCGTTCAACGTGGGAGGCGGGTTCTTGGGAATCAAGAACAGTACTTTCATCGGGTGAATATCGGCATATGGAGGGTCGCCACAAGCGAGCTCAATTGCGGTGATACCCAATGACCAGATGTCTGCTTTGTAGTCATATCCAGACTGCTTGATGACTTCAGGGGCCATCCAGAAAGGAGTACCTACAAAGGTATTCTTCTTGGTCATGGTAGCTGAGAGCTGACCGGAAACTCCGAAGTCTGCCAGCTTGACCTGACCACTCGCGCTCAAAAGGACGTTCGCGGCTGTAATGAGGGCTGTTAGCCATTGTACATATTCACCATGTCCAATTGAATGTTCATACCTTTGATATCTCGGTGCAGCTTTTGATCAGTGTGGAGATAGTCCAGCCCGCGGAGAAGTTCCCGCAGAATGATAGCGATATACTCCTCATGGATGACGCCCGGACGCAGTAGACCGTGGCAGCTACCACCGGAGCAGAACTCCATGATAATCCACAGGTTCGATCCCTTCAAATATGAACCGTGGTACTTGGTGACATAGGGCGATTTCAATTCGGACAGGATAGCGATTTCTTTGATGATATCGTCGACTTCATCCTCGGCATTCTCGACATCGATAATTTTGATAGCAACTGATTCTCCGGTTCGTCGGTCAACACTGGAAGTGGGTAATATCGAGTCAGTGATTTGAACAAGATATTGACATGCATACTTGAGTTCGACTAACCCCTTGTAGACTTTTCCAAAACTACCCCCACCTGTGAGTCCAGGGCCGGAGTTAGAAAACGTGCCCTTTTTTGCATATCAAAGGCCGAGAGCCTGACACGTACCAATGCATGTTTGCTTGGTGTAGATTGTCTCGGGATCAATGGGACCCGGCATTTTGACGGTCGACCTGAGTCACCGGTTGATACCGAGATGCCGGAATAGCTCCTGAGGTGCAGTCTGCTCAGACAATATCCAGCCCGTTAGCCGGTGTCTTCAGATCAAGGGAGGGAGCACAGCGGTTGTTCCACAGATACGCAGGTGCGGGATGGACTTGGAACAGATATGACATACCTTTCACAAATACGAAATGAGAATATCAAAAAGCTGAAGGCCTCACGGCGTTCAAGAACAGGGCGAGGAACAGAAGTATGGTGAGTTGCGGACGTGGAGCGTGCAAGCGTGATGATAAGGCTGGCTGAGGCAAAGACGAGACGGGAAGGTACTTGGAATACGCCCACGTCAGGCAATTGTGGGCGGCCTCGCTAATTAGGGGAAAGCCGATCTACACAGGCAAGGGAGACTATTCAACTGTAATTGACGTTGAGATGCCCTTGTTTATCGACGCGGGGGTTCATTTTGCCGACGCTTATCGAGGCGGTGAAAGCATGTCTCCAAGTCACGTCCGCTGCTGATATTTTGGTATTTCCTTACAATTTGGCCTCAGAATTGAAGCTGTGCCTGTTCTTCTATGCTTATATCCAATTCCCGACGGCGCAGCCTGTAAGCGTACTTTTCATCGCCTATCTAACTTCTATGTAGGAAGACAGCCAGCTATGTAGTAATTCATCAGCAGGGTGGAGATATGATTTCCTACAGCGGAGAAAGTCCCCCTCTTAACTAGGAGAGAACTGTGACAAACCGAGCAGGAAGTTATCCTGGTACATGGAAGGTGAACGAGCACATCCCATCACCAATGAACGCCGCAGAGGTGGCGACCTTGGGGCATACTCTTAACCCATCACTTTTACTACTTGTCTAATACGCCACGAAACTGGTATAAATTTCCAAATGAACATGCGTCACAATCTGATGATTCAGATTGGCATGCACGTAACCAGTTGCCGTATTATTCCGGGTAGGAGCCTCATGACAACTGGGACTCAAACGGGAATGCTTATCATCTCAAATAACTACTGTAGCCCTAAGGCAGTCAGCTTAAGAGCATGTCCAGCATAGCGGCACGTGCTACAGGGGAACCCTAACAGGCTCTGTCGTATTGATGTATTCCCTTATATTTGGCCTTTCCCCGTGAGGGCGCACGATTTACAAGTATACAAGTTAAGTATCATGATTCATAGTATTAATTGCAGTTAAGCTCTGCTGTTCTATACTCACAAGTAGATCCCATGCCGATGATAGCAAGAGATTCAGTTTGCTGGTTCGTCCCGCTGGAATGACAAGACCTTGGGAACGAAGCTGGGACCCCAGGACCCCACGGGATCCAAATCATGTCCATCAACGCCTTGCCGAAACAAAGAAAATGCTGCAACGTGACGATGGGACTGAAGGACAAAGAAAGAGATGGTGTTTATTCTTCCAAATATCCGATGTTAATAGTACCATTCTTCAGCCCCGCATCAGCAATGCTTGTGCTGAGTTGGTCGATGAGGTTGTGACCCATGGTGTTCAGCTCAAACTCCACACCAGCCTTGTCCACTAAAGGTGGCTCGGCCTTGAGCCATTCATAAATGCGCTGGACAGGGTCCGAGACTGCGAAGCGGCGGATGACTCTGCCGGACGGGTGACGGAACTGGATGCGCGTAGTTGTGGCTGGGTCATTCGCAGGTTCAACGTGTGGCTGGTCACTAGGAATCGCTGCGAATTGAGAGGCTTCAGCAGCTTCTTCGGGTTCATCCATATTGACATCGTCAGTCGCCCGAGCCTTGCCCTTGACATCTTCCGTGCTGCGGGTGAGCTCATCAGGGTCTTCAAGCGTTTGACCAGAGGCAGCTGCCCCAAGACTATTTCTCAGTGCCATCTCCATCATCTCCTCCTCGGTCATTGCATCCACACTCTTATCCTTCTTGTCAGACTTCCGTTTCGCCACAGGGTTGCGCACATTGTGGTTCAAGCTGTACCGATCGAGGAACTCGTGAAGTTGCATCAGGAAATCAGCGGGCTTCACTAAAGGCGGCCCGGACCAGACCTTCATCTGCTCCCCGGTACGAGGGTCGACGATGGCAATGTGGGGGTAATTGTCGGAGACATCGCTTCCTTGGAAGTAGTACTGGAGGTAGGCAGATGCACGAGGGTCGTCCTTCGAGTACTGAAGGAAAATGAAATGCTCTTTAATAGTCTCTTGAACGCCTTTGTCTTTCCACAAATCGCGGTTCAAAACCTGGCAGTCAAAGACTGATGCGTCTTGAACATTGACGATCAACCATTTTTCATTTTCCTTTCCTTCGTCTCGCGCCACGTCCCAGGACAGACGTGACATAATCTCGAAGGGAGGCCGGTACATTTCAGCGAGCATATTGGACTTGGATGAGACTTCTGAAGCTCCTCCGGTGGCGGCAGCAAGTTCTTCGCGACGAGTGTCTTCCCCGCCGGTCCATATTGAGGAGGATTCTCTCTGGTTGAAGATACCGGCGCGACCTGCGAAAAGTTGTCAGTTCAAGCTGTTCGGTAATTCATGGGCACCAAAAACACCTACCACCTCTTTGGCGAGCTCGTAGTTGACTAAGGATATCCGCGTGCATGTCTTCACCACTACCAAAGTCCGCACCGGGCCCCACCAAAGTCTCTGTCGTCCGTGCCATCGGCGCCCTCACTTCGTCTTCATTATCCTGTCCTCCTCCATACATCTCTTGTTGGAGGCGTCGAGCCATCGCTTCGTCATCATCAAATGTCCCTCCACTAGCTGGCATGGTGGGGTGGTGGGCTCGGTTTGCGGATGTGGTTTCGTCATCTGAGTCGGAGTCGATGTTCACCACCTCCTGGCCTGAGCCCGAGAAGCCGGACTGGGCAGCAGGTTGAGAAGGCTCGGCGGTCAGCGGGGCACCTCCATTCTCGAAGTACAGCTGCATGGCTTGTTCGATTTGAAACTCAGTGATCTGGAGATACTGGATGGCCAGCTCCGGCGTGGAACTGGTAATTTCAGTGAACTGAGCTACCACGTCGTTATCCATTGTGGGCGACGTAAAAAATTCTGGTCAAAGAGAGGGTTGGTGATAAGAGTGAGAAGTCAAATGAAGCGGCTCTGATATCAGAGAGCTTAGCGGGTATGGTGGAGACTTGGAGAGACTGTGTGAGGGGAGTGTGGATGCAGTGCAAATGATGCAAACCAGAGCTTCGCCACTTGCAAAACCTGCAAGGAGAGTAGACAAAGAAGCAAAACTGAAAGGATCAAGTTCAAGTCAAGTAAATTGTAAGGCTGACTGAGTGCCAGCTCCAGGTTGGGACATGAGTGACGCGGCTGACTAATGGTGCACGTGTGGTTGAAAACCCCCGCCGTAGTTTGACGCGCGACGCGTGACGCGAGACATTAATTACACTTCCTATCTCGGTTCCTGCCATTCCTCACTCATCGCTCCTACCTCACTTATTGACATGGCTGGGACTGTCTTGGGAAAGCGCGCTCGTGTTGAATCGGAAGGTACGTTCAGTCCGCCTTCCTCTTCTCTCTCCCCCTCTAACTCTTTCCAGCATTGCCGGTGCGGACCGCAAGCAAGCGCCGAACAATTGCCCCCCGATCCCGACAAGAACCTGCCCCCACTCAGCCCTTACGACGGACGAGGTCGACTGTCAAGAAAGCTGTTGAACAACCCGATCAAGAAAACGGCAAGGAGAAAGTAGTCTCAGATGTTTCAAAGCATACCCTCCGCGATGACGAGCCCCGGTCTCAGGTTAAGGCCAATACGCATTTACAGATCCCAGAATCAGTGGATGGTGAGTTGAGAACCTCAAAGACATGGCATTGTGAATGGTGGCTGATTTTTATGTACAGAAGAACCTACAAAGCCCGCCGAATTCAAGACACCTTCGAAATCACGATTCCGGGATGCCCTACCACACTCTCCGGTCACACCTAGACATCGGGTCCAGGTAGGCGCAAAGGCTTTAACACCAAGGACCCCCCGCCATGCGGATCTTCCGCCGACCCCACGACAAAGTGCTACTCCAACGATCACTCAGCAAACGGTGTACTCTCAAGCAAGACAGTTGTTCGCTCGTGGTGCTACCTCCGGCCGCTTAGTGGGACGAGACGCAGAGCGAGAGAAATTGGTTTCTTTCATCACAGAAGGAGTGGAGTCGCGCAATGGAGGCTGTCTTTACGTCAGTGGCCCCCCAGGGACTGGAAAGAGTGCCATGGTCCAGGAAGTATGCGCAGACCTCGATCTGTCCAAAGTGAGAGTGTCGCATGTCAACTGCGCAAGCATGCGAGTGTCTCGCGATGTCTACAGCAAACTCATTCAAGATTTTTGCGAGGATACAGACGTGTTCAAGAAGAGCGAGGCGGATCGTTTGAAGTCCATGTTCATTCCGTCCAAGAAAGGACAGGATATGTTCTTGGTCACCCTGGATGAGATTGATCACCTACTCAATGGCGATTCTGGGGTGTTACAGTCTTTGTTCGAGTGGTCCTTGCAAAGCAATTCCAAGCTGATGCTCATCGGTATAGCCAACGCACTGGACTTGACTGACCGCTCGCTTCCACAACTCAAGGCTAAGAACCTGAAGCCCCGTTTGCTACCGTTCTTGCCGTACAGCGCGACATCTATCGCAAATGTCATGACCAATCGTCTTCGATCGTTGCTCCCTCCTGGGACAGAGTCCGACCCGAAGCTCGTCCCCTTTGTTCAACCAGCTGCTATCCAGCTTTGTTCAAAAAAGGTCGCCTCGCAGACTGGTGACCTGCGCAAGGCATTTGAGCTTATCAAACGAGCGATTGATGTTATCGAACAGGAGACTGTGCAAAAACTAGAGAAGCAAGCCAAGGAGTCCGAGAATGTGTCGATCCTGGCGGAGAATACTAACCTTTCTTCGCCTGTCAAAGGAGGTGCTGCTTCTAAGCCAACATCGATGTCAAGCTACAATGTCATTACGGCTCCCCGAGCCAGTATTGCACACATTGCCCGAATTACATCCGCAGCCTTCGGTCAAGGTACCGTTCAAAGACTTCAAAGTCTGAATCTCCAGCAAAAGGCTGCAGTTTGCTCTTTGATTGCACTTGAACGGAAACGTCGTCAATTTGAGGTCCCAAGCACACCTTCCAAGTCACGATCCTCAGCACCTACTGTGAAACAAGCCTTCGACACATATTGCACCTTGTGCCGCAACGACAACATCCTCCACCCCTTGACTGCCACCGAATTCAAGGACGTTCTCAGCAACTTGGAAACCATGGGCTTAGTTGGTGAGTACCAGGGCCGCGGCCGCGGTGGAACTGTGGCAGGTGGCACGGATATCCGTCGTACGCCCTCAAAGTCAGGCCACGCACCATCAACACCCCACAAGGCGCTGGACGAACAAGGTCTTGTCTGCTTCGTCTCCCAGCAGGAAATCGAGAGCCAGATCGTTGGACCTGGGGAGGGAATCCTTCGGCGCCTACTCCGTGGCGAGGGAATCTGATTTATCCTGACTTTTTCCAGCGTGCATGTTTCATTTCTGATTACCCACTACCGCATCTTTGGAGTCCACGCTGGCATTTTTGTCGTCATTTTCACATTCTTAGAGTTTGCATCTGCGGAGTCGGGAGGTATTCTCTATCTCATTCTTAGCGTGTTTTGGTTACGGATTTCCTTTGTCAAGCATATTTCCTTTGTCAGTCCGTTGAACGAGTAGCCCTGACATCTCATGTCTAAATTAGAAAAGCTAAGAAAAGCTAAGAAAAAAAAAATACAAATGATTTGATCAATATATTTCGATCCCTGCATGCATAACATTGTTAGGAATGATCATCCTGACAAAGATCTCCGATCTTTCGAACATAAGTCTGTCTAATCAAATCACCCTCATGCTTACAAACTTGCCAATTACCAATTCCGTATTTTGAAGGAGCCCGTTTGACACCCCTTCCACCACCACCGATGATGAGATTCCCAGGTCGATATGTTGGATCAATTTCCATCCGATGTATAGCAGATATATGTATCTGGGCGTCTTCAGGAATATCACGTACCTCTCCACAAGGAAGAGGCCAGCGAATTGGCTTCCACGATCCATCGGGTTGTAGGTCCATCCTTCGGAAAGGCAGATATTCCATCAAACGCCATGAAAATGTTGACAATGATGATACACCACCGCCATATGTGAGAGTGTCATGCACGATGCCTTGGTCCATTGTTTGTTGGAGTACGTCGCGATACATATTTGGTTTTGTTTCATCTGAAGCTTGCGGTGGTCCGAAAGCCTCGTCACGGCAATTGAATCGTTCGAGCTTTTCAGGATCAAACTCAAGCCCTGCTAGTTGTGCCTCCTTGACCATCCACGCCAGTGGGATATGACTGAGAGGCCGGGGATCTTTTGGATTGAGGACCCAGCCACCTCCCACATCACCATGTTGTCCTGGAAACCACACCTCTGCCACATCCTGTTCGTTGTCATCGTCGCCGGTCTCGCTTGGTACATCCAGATGTGAAGGTTGAAGAGACGGGCCGGAGACACCACTTCTCATTGGAACTCCGTCACCGAGCAAGTTTCTAGTTCTCGACCCTTCGATACTAACATGCCTATTGGGCGAAGGGGTATGTCCACGGTATCTCTGTCCCTCATTAAGAACTCTCATAAACCCACGTCTCGGAATCCCCGACGTCTCTCTCTCATTCTGGGGACCATCCAACGCAATCTCAGGAACATCAAGCTTCTCACTCCCCTCCTCATGAGACAAATGATGTCTCAAACCAAGCGAATGCCTCGGCTTCCGCGCCGAAGGTCTAATCTCGTAAAGCAAATCCTGCCGAAACTTGGCCCGCCGCTCGTCAATAGAAACAGCATGCCGAATTACCCTCGCGGAGCTCTGCGCCGTATACGGAAACTTACTCCTCTCCATCCACGCATTCTCAAAAACAGGCACACTATTCACCGTATCAAACAACCCCAAGAATCGAATCCGACCAACAGGCCGACTAAACGTTTCCCGGAAGGCTTTCATAAATGTAAACAGTCGGTGTCTCTCTTCATGGTCATGCTCCGTCGTATCCCGTCGCTGCTGCCACTTTGCAAATGTCTTCCACGCAAACCGGATCATTTCTTCGTTTCCTGGTTGCAGGAGGCCGATGAAGTCTAGCATCTCTGCTAGGAAGCGTGCGGTGTACGAGCCTCGGCTGAATCCGAAAAAGTAGATTTTGTCGCCTGGGGCGTAGTATCGCATTAGGAATTTGTATCCGCCTAAGACGTGTTCGTCGAATGAGGAACACAAGGCTGCATCTTTGGCTTTCTTGTAGGAGGACTTTAGTC
>ERZ1673737.1957-NODE-1957-length-18285-cov-5.238837_pt1 | contig 18285 bp, 12 predicted proteins | sample MGYA00580211_ERZ1673737 | MGnify/ENA primary metagenome ERZ1673737 (study PRJEB41218, sample SAMN15661789) | gut metagenome | host: Homo sapiens | place: Canada: London | collected 2015-08-20/2019-03-30 | study: EMG produced TPA metagenomics assembly of... | reverse complement strand
GCATTTTTTAACAGATCAACATCTATATCATTTATATATATGATATTCAAAAAACAAATAAAATCATTTACCCAATTTGATTTATCTGTTGTATATATAATTGTTGTTACTGTTCTTCCGACATCTATTATTACTCTTTCTCCCAAAAGTAATTTCATATAATTGGAAAAAACATTTGCAAAAGCAAGGTTATTAATATACACTTCTTTACTATCTATCAAAAAATATCTTGTAGCCACCCCAATATTAATTCCTAATGTTATATAAACCTCATTATTCGGGTACTCATGATAATTGTATTCAATATCATCATATGTTCTCATATATTCACCTACTTTAATAATCCCTTCTGCACCATTCACCGATGCAGAAGGTTTATCAGACTGTAACTGCTAGTCCTCTTTTTATGTATTTTTAATTGTTTTACATACTGAACTGACTTGCTATCTGACTGTCTGTAGATTCAACTGCTTCTGCTGTCTTATCTAATGCTGTTGCAATATCATCAATTAACTCTTTTGCAGCAACAAATGAAGGACGTAATTCATTAAACTTATTTGCATACGCTTCTGATGCAGCACCTTCCCATTCGGTAAGTAATGTTTCCAGCAAAGAATCCATCTTCTCAATAACTCCCTGAACATTTTCTGATTCTGTTCGATATTCTCCTGCGCGAGTTCTCATTGTGTCAGGTGTCATTCTAATTTGTCCTGATGCCATTTTGTTTCCTCCTTATTAAATAAAATTTATTTATATAATTGCTTACGCAATCATACCTAGATTATTGAATTGCTATTGGAGTTTTTACTTTAATGCATTCATTTCCAACTAAATAAAAAGCATCTCCAGTTTCTACTTTTTTCTTGTTACGTCTCACAATCGTAAGCGACACATCAACAATCTTGCAATTATCTAAATTATCAAATAATAGAATATTTCTACTTTCTTTAACAATCTTATAAATTTCCGGTGCCCCATACACAACCTGTGCATTTGGTACATTTCCCAAAACAACTAAAACATTCAACATTTTATACTTTCCTATAATGTTCTTAAATGCTGCAAGGGCTGCTTTATCTCCACTAATTGTTTGGAACACATCCTCATTATTAATAATAAGAAGTTTCCATGCACTATTTACATCATCACCTGCTACTAATTGCTGATATTTATTGTGAAGATATACATCAAGATTTATTAATACATCTTTGCATTGTTCACCGGACACATCATATACTGAACAATTTTTCCTTAATGATTCCAGTTTCTTTTTATAATTGTCCATTACAAATATTTCTATATCCGAGTATGTTCTTTGCATCATATGTGTAATATATCTTATAAAATTAGATTTTCCAGAATTATCCCCACCGCAAATAGCTAGCAGATTATTCTTCTGAATTTCATAAAATACAGGCGCAACCGTATCATAGCTAATTCCGATAATCTGTTTTTTATCATCATATGTTCCAATAAAATTATCACTAATATATGTTTCTCCAAGCAGCACCGGAATCTCAGGAATTGGATTAGCTCGCATTCCTTTATATTGCTTATTTATATCAACTACAAACTTTTGCATTTTCTGAACTCTCTCAATTTCCCTTTCACCTTCAAAAGCCATAAAAGTTTGACATTCATAAATTGTCTTATCAACCTCAACTAAACATCTTCCAGGTACCTCGTCAGGCCTCATGCGACACGCTCCAAATACAGAAGAATATTCACTTGGTTCATTACAAAACAAGGATATTCTTGTTGCAAAGTTAGACATATACTTATATCCCAATCCACTAGTCTGTGAATTTGCTATTACAACAGTTATACCCACCGATACTCCTTCTCGACATAATGTTAGCAATATGTCATTGTCTTGCAAATATAAGTCTTTTAACGCAGTAAAGTTATCTATAAATAGAATAATCTGAGGGAAATCGGTATATCCAGCCTCCCTATATGCTATAAATGAACTTACACCAACAGCTAAAATTGCTTCTCTCCTTAAATTAATTTGATCATTTAAATACTTAAACAAATTCTTAAGTTTCTCATCATCAGAAGGACAAACAACGCCACCTACATGTGCCATTCCCTCAAAATTTCTCAATACCATTGATGCAAAATCTACAATATATAGATTTACATCCTTTGGTGTATAGTTCTCCGCTAATCCTCTAATCAAATCTTCTATTAAATTAGTTTTTCCATATTGTGATGAACCAATTATCATTGTATTAGAAGTTCCGATATTTACTGTAGCTTTTTCTTGTATCTGATGATCTGGATCATCATATACTCCTATGGTGATACTCATATCTGGATTTTTCATATTTTCATATTGCTCATTATCAAAAGTAATTAAATTACTTAAAGGTGGTAAGCAAATTTCTGGTAATTTTTTAATCTGCATCTTATCACAATAGTCATGAACATATGATACAATCGCCTCTAACTGTGTACGGGAGCTTGTTGTCTTCTGCGGTCTCTGTCGATAAACAAGTTTTCGATTTCCTTTGAAATCCAATTCATAAATATCAAAAGACTTTTGATTTCCCATATCACTTTTTTCTGGACTTCCAGAATATCCCGATTGTAACAATTCAAACATTTCGTTATTTCCTACTTGCAAATACGCCCGTCCAGGTTCTCTAATTTCAGCTGCTAACGGTGACTTTAGTACCTCATTACTATCTTCTTGTGTCTGAACTTTTAAACAAAGTTTAAATTTGGAATTACTCCATATTTGCTCATTCACTTGCCCTGCCGGTTTCTGTGTCGCAAGTATAAGATGAACTCCCAGACTTCGTCCTATTCGCGCAGCACTGATCAGCTCCTTCATGAACTCCGGCTGTTCTGCTTTCAACTCTGCAAACTCGTCTACTATGATCACCAGATGAGGCAATGCAACTGCTGCCTTTCCCTCTTTATATGCTTTGATGTATTTATCTATATGATTGACATTCTGTTCCGCAAAAAGGTTCTGACGCTTTAACAGTTCCGCTTTTATTGATTTGAGTGATCTTTCTATAGCTTTTCCATCTATATTGGTAATAGCACCTATCAGGTGTGGCAGCTCCTTGAACTGATTTACCATACCACCACCCTTGAAGTCGATTATCACAAATCCTATCTCATATGGATGGAACAATGTCGCTGCTCCGAGTATGAAGGTCTGAAGTATCTCACTTTTTCCTGATCCTGTAGTTCCTGCCACCAGTCCGTGAGGTCCATGATATTTTTCGTGCAGATCAAGATACACTGTCTCATTCTTTACATTTACTCCCAGTGGAACAGCCATGGTCTCATATATCTTTGATGCATGCCATCTTTCTGACAGATTAAGTCCTGCCACTGAGTTTATGCCAAGCAGTTCGAAAAGTGATATGTTTTTGCGCAAAGTTCCTGCCAGACTGATCTCCTCACATTCCACCGGTGCGAGGATCTGTACTGCATTTTGCAGCCTGTCATCAGATACACTCTCATACTCAAAATATTTCTTTTCCATCTTGTTCTGCGAATCATAAAGCATGGCACTTTCGTGATCGAATATGTCTATTATCCTGCTGCAATACAGCGGAAGCAGTGGAAGCTTTGATTCAAAAAACAGAAATACCGTATCCAGTTCAGACGCGTGTTCTATAAACTTTGATATCGGATGGCTTTTTATGCCATGATCTTCCATGACAAAAACTATATTGAATCTGCCATGCACTTTTTCCTCCTGTCGCAAGGTCAGCTCCTTGTACAGATTTTCGAATACCCTGTTTTTACTTTCCTGATCACATACTATATTTCTACCGCCTCCGGCTGTCTGTAGTGCTTTAAGCCCTCTGAGCCATTTATATTTTTCGGTGTCTTCACCTATAAGTGCATATATGCTGATATCTCCGTAATACTGCCTGCTTATTATATCCACGATCATATTTTTCATCATGGAATACAAGGCATCCTCATTTCCCACTATACCTACGGCATTGGCATCACGCAGACTCATTACAACAGGTGCATCTCCTATATCTCTGTATTCTCCTGCCACATGTTCCGGCAGGCTGCACAGGTCATCTCCTATCTCGAGCTTTTCCTGCTTCTTGTAGTCTATCCGGCGCAAAGCCTCCACATTTCCTCTTCCCAGATACAGTTCCAGAAAGTCCGGATCTGTGGGAATACGATCAAACAGTTTTGAATCAAAGCTTTCTATATGTGCAAGATCCTGCGTTGTGCTGTAGTACTGCTCATTCAGGCAGTCAAGCTCTTCCCGGCGTGCTGCCTCTATCTCTTTGCGTTTTTTGTCTATGTATTCCAGATAGGTACTGCGTCGTTTTGCCACATCTTTTTTATACTTCTTCTGCCTGTTTATCAGGCTGAACACAGATGTACACACTCCTACTCCCATAGAGCATATGCTAAATGCCACAAATGCTCCATTTGATGTGCTCATGACTCCTCTCAACAGCACCACAAGGCAGAACATGACTATAGATGGCATGAGAGATGTGACTATATTAAGCTCCGGCTTTGTCGGTATGGAGCTTGGATCAAGTATCTCTATCGGTGTGTCATCCCTTTTTACCTGTATACGTGTATTTCGTATGAATACAGGATATGTAGTCTGTATATCGAGGCTTTCCGGTCTGACTTCCACTCCGTTTGTCCTTATACTCCCATAATCGAAATATAGCTTTCCTCTGTTGTAATATGCCGTGAAATCTCCTATTGATATGAAATCATGATCCTTTATCCGTGCGCTTTTTTGTATTTTTCTGCCATTTACACAGGTGCCGTATGATGCGCTGTATTCTGTCAGTATTCCCTCTGTGCGCGCACCGTTTGCTGATATCTGCAGTGATACTCTCGTTCCCCTGCCATATGCACCCTTTAGCTGTATATGCGCTTCCGGTGTATCTCCGATAAGCAGCATGAACCCCGGCTCCAGTGTTATTGACCATCCAAAGTAATCCATTTTCATTTTCTCCTGAATATTATTTGTGAACCGTTTCGTATCCCCAGATCCGACAGCTGTCTGTTGCCTGTCAGCAGACAGACCGGATGCTCACATGCCATGTAGCACTCCTGCGAACCGTAATCCTCTATATGCAGCCCATATGCTCTGCTAAGTGCCAGCACCAGTGCATTTGCCGTGATGCCAAGTGGTATCTCAAGTTCATGCTCCTGTCCGGTATCCTCATTTATGAAATTGACCAGTACCTTTTCATTTTCGTCCATTTTCATTTCTCCCTTAAAGATTTGATATATTCGCCATATATCTACTTAAATTGTTGAGCGTTTACATTATCCGTTTACCTTAATGGTGAATTCCTAAAATATAATTCATTTCATATAGGTCCATATATGTTCCCTCTTCAATAATATATTTGGAATCTAATGACATTTCTATTTCTAGTGATGTCTCTTCACAACTAGGTACGATACTATAACGTGATTCCACTATCTTTGTATTGTCCTCAACACGAAAATATATCCATATAATTTTCCCATCTTCTAATTCATAACATCTTTTAATCCAATATATTACTGGTTCTTCAAAATTGATTTTTTCTTTGCATAAATCCGTAAAATCATATCTCTCCTCCAATTCCCATACACCTAGCTCAGCGTATTGATACTCAACAAGCGGTTTTGCAATAATATCATCACAAAATTCACTTAGATATTCTTCTGACGTCAAAATATCATACTTTTCTTCAAGTGCCTGCATCTCATTTTCTGTCTTTTCAATTAATCTGTTCTGCTCTTTTTTATTTGCTTTATATGTCTCATAATTACCATAAAAACGGACTACCAATAACGCAATTATTGCTATAATATACACAATAGCAGCAAACGCCCAGCATCTTTGCTTTTTATAAAATTTCTCCTCTGTTTGATATTTTTTATAAAACGCAAGCTCGTTTCCAAAAAAACCAAGATAGAAACCAACGAATGGATATAAAATTGGTATCAAGGCAAGCAAACCTATATACACTCCATTTCCAATACCCCAGATATGAGGCATTATAAATGCCGCAAAATTAAAGTTTTTTAACTTTGTCTTTGCCTGATTTTCCTCTAATTCAACTTCATTTTTTTCTACTCTGTCACTCATACTAATCTCCTCTTTATTTGTTTATTAAATAGGCGTTTGCGAAACGCCGTAAGCCGCATAAATACGGCATTTTTTGTTGCAAAAATAAAATATCTCCTCTAGGTTTATGGTAAAATAGAATTGACGAGAAACTATCAACCAATCCACTCAATCATCATTGAATAATGAATTGGGACTATGATTCTGCTTAAAATTTTCAACTCCATGTCCGTCAACATATGTCTTGTTTTCATATACATCTGACATTAAAATATTTACAAAATCATTATCCAATGCATAGCAATTTATCTTGCTCTTATTCTGTTCTATCAAAGGTCCATATTTTTCATAAAATGCTGCCGAAAATCCCTGTCCATCAAATGACACACATCTGTCTACTTTGTCTGATAATATTGCCGTATATTTAGCTTTATTTCCACCTTTCGAATGTCCTACAACAGTTATATTGTCGAAGTTCTGTCTTTCTACAAATGCCAATGCCCTCCTCTGCTGCTCTGTGTCAGCCTTGTAACCACCTTCAAAGTTATCAGGCCACTCACCAGCTGATGTTCCTCTAAACACCACATATGTCTCTCCGGTTTCATCATTATGAAGGCATACAGATAATGCTTTTTTATCATCTATATCCATATCTACTAGTTTTAAATTGCAAATTTGAGGATTATCTTTTACCTTTTCAATCATTGCAGCCCATTCAGATCCAGATATTTCGCCATCATATGTTATATCTGAATCTTTTAATTTGTCTGTATCAATATTCTCTAGCATTTCGCCAATTGATGATTTATTATCTACATTCTTTTTATTCCATATATTTTTAAACTGTCCCTCTTCCTTTATGTGCATTAAATTACTTAGGAATAATAAATCTTCATCTGATAAATTTGCCACTTTAACAATTCTCCTTTTTATTACTATTTCATATTCAACGTTGTATAATACCTCCGATTATATTCGTCTTCCGGACGTGTTCCTCCTGGAAATACTCTAGAAACATCGCTATCTCTATTTATACTATTAAATTGCTCCTCATTAAGAACACGCATTACACAATATTCTATTTTATAATCCGTATTCTTTAATGTATTTTCAAATGAAGCAACCTGTGTATCAAATTCATCATCCGACAATTCCGGACTTGTAAAGCAAAGTATATTCAAGCATAGATTTCTCCCATCAATATATTCCTTTAATTCATCTGTTGAAATGTCTGTTGTATACTTTTCTCCAACCTCCCCGGTCAGGCTAACCGTTACTTTAAACTGACATCCTGATTCTTCTGCAACCTGTTGGAAATACTGCTCCATAACCGGCTGCTCCACCAGAGCGAAATATCCATCCTCGCAATATCGCTTGCCCGCATCTTCATCCAGCTTATAGTAACATTCAAAACGTTCCCCTTTATGCTCACCTGTTGTAGCCTTTGCAAATATCATAAAATCAGATGTCCACATATCTGCCGGACTTCCACCTGCAACAACAAACTGCTCGCCATATTTTTGCTCAAGATAATCAAATACGAGCTGTGTCAACAAAGCTCTGCACTGTCAGACTCATTCCCTCTTCTTTAATCTGTTTCATGTAATCACTTGATAAATTACACCCTTCCAGTATCTGTAATTCTTCCTCCGTAGGCATACGATGTACTTGCACTTCTGTTTTTTCCTCCTTCTCTGTGTTATTTATATTCCATTTTCCAATAAAATTACATCCACATACCCCTGTCATAATAGTCATTATTACGACCGCTAAATATATTTTTGACTTTCTCATTTTTACCTACCTTCCATTTTTTTATATTTTAATTTCTAATTAATTACCAAACACAAATTCCTCATTTGCCAGCATCAGGCAGTCCCCCGTCAGAAGCTCCACCTCCTGATTTGGTTTTATGATCCTGCCGTTTACAAATGTGCCATTGGTCGATCTTTGATCCATCACATAATATCTGCCATTGCGGGTAATGATGGTTGCATGAATTCTGCTGACATTCGTATTATCAGCTATGGCATAATCTGCCGACTCCGGACTTTTGCCAAGCACAAACGAAGGCTTGTTAAGTTCTATCTTTTCTCCTGTCACCTGTCTTGTGAGACTTGCAAAATGATACTGCATCGGCTTTTGTGGCTGAGGTATCTGCTGCGGCTGAAGTGTCATCATGCTATCCTCCGCGAGAACCGTTGTACCCTGTATATTCTCTGCTGTATATCGCAGTGCTGCCTGTGACATGCCCTGCTGCCCCATTCCTGACATTTCCATGTTCCTCAGTACATTTACAACGGCTCTTTCCTCTCTTGTGATATATTTTTCTATTGCATTACCATTGAAGCCATGGAAGCTTCTGACATAATACATAAATCTGGATATATAATTCGTATCCTCATTGATAACAGGTGTCATTGTATAAATTATGTTTTCTATAAATCCGACAATATCTGCACTTTCCTGTCCTCCTACTATCGGAAAATATATAAAGTACATCTCTTTTGTCATCTCGTTTATGTATACGTCATCCATATTAAAACGAACACTGTTTACGTTCAGTCCGTTATTGTATACATCCTGAACCATTATTACTATCTGCTCCATCATGAAAAAGAAATCATATTTGCTTATGGCTTTTTTCAATCTATCGGTAAGATTTATATTTGCAGGGCACGTATATATGACACTGTCTTTTTTTGTTTTTGTCACATGCATGATTCCACATGGTTTTATTCTAGCTAGCTGGCTTAGTTCGGTTTCATTTATTCTTTCCTTTCGTCCTGCCTTCATAATGGCAGTAACGGTCGATTTTTTTATGCTTACTTTTAATTTGGACATTCGCTATTTTCCATTCCTTATGAGATACATTCTGTCGTATGTATAAATTCTATTTTCTTTGTCACTTCGAACCTGATATTGGTTTTCTGCAGCTTTTCGGTTATATCTTCCAATACTATGGTTTCATCCTGCAATACTTCTGTCGGTGAAGCCAGCACAGTAGTTTCATCTATCTTTTGTGTATATCCCGGCTTTTTCTTATCCTCCCCTGCCAGGTTATATGACGGTGCTATGGGACCGGACGATGTTATGTCAATATGTCCCGCTGTCTGCTTTTGTACAATTGCTGCAATTCCTTTCCGGGCAGATTTTCCTGTAAGTGCACCTATGACCTTCGGTATTTCAAGCACTATAAATATGACTATTGAAGCTATAAGCATTATGGCAAATGCCGTGAAGGATACGTAAAATATCATCCTGTACAGATTATAAGTCATCTTTGTTTTCCTCCTTCACGCTCTGTGCCTTCTCAATTGTTTTGTCTATATTATCCTGCAATCCTGTTATCTGCTCGCGCATTATGGATTTATCCAGCTTTTCTGTTTTGTCCTTTATCGTATGTAATAAATCCATAACTTTATCCTTATCTGTCACTGCTATAAATGATGTGATATTTGTGTCAACTATATCATCTATCTCATTCCATACCTGAATCTTTGCGTCTACGCTGTCAAAATCCTCTGATTTTGCATATAGCTCATTTATTTGCTTCCATAGCTTTTTGTATTCTTCATATGTTTTTTCTGTCTGTTGTATCTTTGCTCCATCATACTGGCTAATCAATGTCAGACAATCTGATATCTCACAGTATATTCCTGCCTCCGGATGATTCTCCTCCGCTTCCTTGAACCACTGCGCCGCACTGGAGTATCTGTCTTTTTCCACATTGATTTCGTAGTAGAATAAAAAGCTTTCACCAATCTTATAGCATACATCCTCATATCCCTTTGGATTTTTTTCTTTCAGCTTTACCATGACATCATATGTATGCACCCGGCCATTGTGGTCCTTGCAATCTATACCTACCATCAGCCTGTTCAATATCTGCGCCTCATCCCTGTCCAGCACAAAATCGTCTGTCAGTTTGTCATTCAGCTTAAGATATGCCTCCGTCCTTGTCGGGTCGGTGACTATAGCCGTGTAATATCCATTGTCATAATTGTCATAGGTATCCGCTTCTTTTAATATGCTATTATAATTTTCATTTTTTTTGTGTTCTGCCGCACAATAGCTTAATACTGTGCTTGTTCCAAGCAGCATCGTCAAAACTGATGTGGTGATAAATACCGCAAGCTTTCTCTTTAGATTCTTCCTATACATGTCATCAATCTCTGTATAGTGCTCAAGGTCATACATCAGCTCAGCAGCGCTCTGATATCTGTTGTTTGGATCCGGCTGTGTACACTTTGTAATAATACGTTCAAGACCACCTGACAATGTTGGGTCAATTTCTCTGATCGGCCTTATTTCGTAAGGTGGCTCACAGGGATTCATTCCCGTAACAAGATGATACATTGTGGCTCCCAGACAATATATATCTGTTCTCGCGTCTGTCTGCCCCATTCCACCAAACTGTTCCGGTGCAGCATATCCCATCGTGCCAAGACATGTTGTATCCTCTATGTTATTTTCCTTATATTCCCTTGCTGTTCCAAAATCTATAAGCACCACATTTCCATCAGGCTTTAGCATTATGTTTGCCGGCTTCATATCACGATATATGATTGGCGGGTTCTGTGAGTGCAGATATCCAAGAACATCGCATAGCTGTTTGGCCCACTTTATCACATTTTTCTGCGACTGGACTCCGTACTCCTGCAATGCTGTCTTGAGAGAATTTCCCTCTATATAATCCATTACGATAAGGAATCGGTCATCCTCATCTATGACATCGACAATATCAGGAAGACTGGGATGGCTCAGTTTTTTGAGCATATTGGTCTCCGCAACAAGACTTTGCTTTACCACCTCAAAATCCTTTACTCCATCCTTTCTGACCTCTTTTATGGCCCACTGTTTGTTTGCCCTTTCATTCATAGCCAGGTACACAACGCTCATTCCGCCGTGTCCAACTTCGTTTAGTATCTTGTATTTTCCGTCAATTAAAGAGCCTATTTCAAGCATCTGTTCCTCCTACTGTGCCTTTATGAGCGCTGCTGTTATATTATCGCGCTCTCCTCTTTGCATGCTGAGTCTGATGAGCTGCTCCAGTCTGTCGTGCATATTCTGCCCGTCTACAGCTGCTGCCGGTTTCAGCATCTCATAGATTTCCTGTTCTGATACCTCATGCCTGAAGCCATCTGAACAAAGCAGAAGTGACATTCCATTTTTCATTGCCCCGGCCCTGTACTCCGGCTTTACCTCTGCTGATGCCCCGACACACTGCAGCAGTACATTCCTTCGCGGGTCTTTCATAGCCTGCTCCTGTGTCATATTTCCATTCATAATTTCCCGCTGTACATATGTCTGGTCTGTCGTAAGCCTTTCTATATGGTCTGAAAGGCTATATATTCTGGAATCGCCCACGTTTATAATGTAATAGGCTTTTTGCGTGACAAGCAGCGCTACCACTGTTGTTCCCATGTTTACTGCATGTGCTTTGCCATATGCTTTTATTTTTTCGTTCTGCTGCTGTATTACTTCATCCCACTGTCTTTCCAGAATCAGACTGTCAATATCCGGGTTCGACGATTTGCAAAGCTCAGGCAGCTGCTCGTCACTCCATCTGTCAAATGCTCTGACTACAGTGGCACTGGCCAGCTCACCCTTCGATAAGCCGCCCATGCCGTCACATAATACTGCAAATGCCATGTCTCCTTTGCATGTTGAGAAGCACTTTACCAGCAGACTATCCTGATTAGTTTCTTTTACGATTCCTCTGTCCGTGTCAGCTGCTATTTCAAATCTCATACACACTCCTCCCAGAATTCAAAATCTTCGTTTCCCAGTCTTATATGTGCTCCGTTTCTGAGTCTGACAGGTGTTTCCTCAGCAATTATCATGCCATTGATATATGTATGATTTGTTGAACGCTTGTCCACTATATAGAAATCTGAGTTTTTTGTCACTATTTCCGCATGCCTTCTGCTGACTGCTGCATTATCGCTCACAAAATAGTCCACACTGCTGTGCTCTTTTCCTATCAGAAAATGTGCTTTATTGATAGAAATTCTTTCACCGTTTTTCATTCTCACCAGATACGGATGCATAAGTACGGTGGTCTCTCCCATCTGCGGCTGCAGCTCAGGATTAAGGCTTTCCTCCAGAACAGTAGTCTCTCCATACATAAGTGCATCATGCAGCTTGCGTTCTTTCTCAGCTGTTATTTTTGACAGAATGTTAAAGAAATTCATATCTGTCATTACATTTATAACGCTCTGCATATCTGCTTCTTCAATCTGCGGTGCTCCGCCCAGTACTACCCCCGGGAAATCATCAAACATTATTGATTTTTCGTTATCAAATTTATTGTATAATATGGATAGTCTGTCTTCGTATTCCTCCGGCAGCAATACCTCAAGACATCTTTTCAGCTTGTCATTTGCCTCCTTTGTTGCCGTGCTGATAAGTATAAGCTCATCTGCATTTTTTATCATTTTAAACTCGGTATCATTTCCCTGAAATGGCATATTTACAATCATCTCATCATATGTCTTATCTTTTCCCGATTCTATCGTTTCCCAGATTTTAACGCCTGCATCAGTGGTTTCAATATTGCTTTCTCCATTGAAATAATCCTGTGCTTTTTCAAAATTATCACAGTTCACATATAATATCCGTCTGCCTTGAAGGGCATGCGCTTTCGCGCATGCCACAGACATTGTTGTTTTTCCCACACCACCACATGGTGATGTAAATACATAGGTAATTATCTTATTGCTCATCATTGTCTTTCTTTTCTTTCATCTTTTTTCTCATATAATAAACGATTATCAATATCGCAATTATAAGTACAAATAATAATATTGCTCCAATTATATATACTGCCTTATCATTGTTTGTTTCTACTGATTTGACATCTGACGAATTTGATTCCATAGGTACATCATCTTCGGCAATCTCTGTATCTGCTTCTGTATCCTTACCATATATTTTTTTCACTTTATTGGTCTTTCCACCTTCGTCAACAGAACAGTCTGCACACTCTACCATAAGCCTTGAATCACCGTCTTTTGCAGAGAGCACCTCCTTAGGTACTTCAAACTCTATCTTTCCGTCATGCTTGTCCAGATAGTCAAGCATATCGTCTCCCGACATTTCCTTGATAACCTTTTTTTCTTTGTCATCCTTGCCCACTACAGTAATCTTTACACGTCCAAGCTTTCCGCCATCATCCTTCGGCATCAATACTGCATTCTTTGAGCCAATATAGTTTTCATTGTTTTTATCTACACCTGTCAATGTATATGTAGGTGCTGTCTTGTCCACAATAAATTCAATATTTACACTCTTCACATCACTGTAGGCAACTGAATCTGCTTTGTCCTTTGTCTCCACAACGATATTGTACTGACCCTCTTTTTCAAATACCGCATTTGATATCACATATTCGTACTTATGCCAGCCATCGCTTTCACTTACATTATTCACACTGAAGTCTGTTCCCTGCTTAAGTGCTTTTCCATTTACTTTGACAGTACAGCTGGTAACTTCATCCGGATTTATCTCTCTGACTACCACATCATGGTATACCTTCTGCACATAGTAATCCTTTACAAGCTTCATCGTATTGTCATCCAGCGAGAAGATTGAACCGCCTTTGTTTATGGAGAAATCCATCAATTTTTCTCCCTGCCCTGCAGTCTCTGTCACCTGCTTTCCGCCTGCATCTATAATATTGACTGTTTCATAAGAATTTCCGGCCTTATCCTGTGCATGGCATGTCAGTGAATACACTCCATCCTCATTGAGATTTCTAAACTCTACACGTTGTCCGTTTGTAATTGATATCACATTTCCGGTAATCGTTTTTCTTACGAATCTGCTATTTTCATATACCTCAACTGTAAGCACCGGTGAAAAGTATTCAAGATTAGTATCTGTGCACTCTATTACAAATGACATATTTCCTGAATTATTGTTTACTGAGCCCGGGGTTACTCCGTTGATTGTTACAACAGGCTTTGTCGTATCTATGCAGAATTCCTGCTTTGCAAGGTCTTTTGCCTTATTGCCGGCTTTGTCTGTATATGCAAGTGACCATGTATATGTGGCATCCGCATCAAAGCTTAATGTTGCCGTATGTATATCACCATTATCTGACCAGCTTCCAAATGCCGGTGCTGCTACTGATTTTCCTGCATCCTGCGCAGTCATGCTCAGTGCTATTCTGCTTGTATCAAAATTGTGCTCTGTGATTGTCACAGTTGCTGTTCTCTTGTTATTATAATAGTTTCCGTTTGATGCACTGTTGTTATCATATGCTACCGAAATAACAGGTGCTGTCGTATCAATTGTAAATTTTGTCGGTGCAAGCGAATTTGCATAATCCACTCCTGCAGCGGCATTTCCCGCAATGTCTTTTACTCCGATTCCAAATGTGTAATCGTCATCATGTCCGTAATATATTGTGGCAACATGTACTGTATCATCACCGTTACCGCTTCCACCTTCTGTGCTCCAGTCTGAAAGAGCAGGTGCCTTACCTGCTGCGGCTTTTATTTCCGCTGCTACCTTTGATGCATCAAAGTTACGCTCTGTTACTTTTACGGTTGCTGTTCGCGGCGCTTTGAAGTATGCTGTGTCTCCAAATGATGTATCTGCACTGTTATTGTCATAGCTTACCTGCACTGTTGGTGCTGTTGTATCTATTTTTATGTATTTTGTTACTGTGTATGCCGTTCCTGCATTGTCTGTTGCGGTAACATCTATACGCACTTCATTACTGTTGTTTGAAGCCGCGCTTATGTCAAATTGCTCTGTTACATGATTTTCCAGATCTTTTAAGCCCGCTGCTGTCTTATCATAGCTATATAATGTTCCATCCTGTGTCGGCTGTCCCATATTTGTTACCGTATAGTTTACGCTCTTTATTCCTGATGCAACTCCTGTGGCATTCTCATCTGATACCTCTATACTTACCGGCACATCTGCACTGTACACTCCTGATGCTGTCTCAGGTGTGATGACTGATATTGCCGGTGCGCATGTATCAACTACCAATCCATTTGTGCTGATATATGAAACATTACCGCTTAAATCTGTAACCCTGACATATACCACGCAGTTTTTGTTCTCGCATTCTATCGGTTCACTGAAGGTTCCATCCTCATTAAGGCTGTCAAGTGTCTTCCAGTCAGCCTCCTGAATACTGTCTACGTCAATTATTGCATCCTCTGCTGAAACGAAATACTCTGCTGACTTGATGCCGCCATGCTCATCTCCAAGCTGTCCGGCAATATTGACCTTCTTTGCAGCAAATCTTGAAATCTCATATTTGTCTTTTGGCAGCAATAAATCCCACACGGTATCCATGCCTGTTGAAAGTCCGTCAAACCTGATATTTCCTGTCGGCGACTGTACGTCAATTACAAACTCTGCTGATTTGTCTCCTTCTATCTCAAATCCATTATCTGAATTACCACACAAATCTTTTGCACTGACACTCAGCTCATACTTGTGTCCTGCATTGAATACGAGCTGCTTACTGTAAACAGCTTCTGCTCCCTCGCCTGTCTTTACCCAGTATGACTTTTCAGACCATGCATCTGACTGTGTCTGTTCATTTCCATCAACCTTTACATTGATTTTTGTTTCATCGGGGTCAAAGAAAAGCTCATTCTCTTTTACCGAAATGGTTGCAATCCTGTTTTCCCTGTAATACTCAGTGCCTTTTACACTGCTGATGCACTGTGGATCCGGCTGCTCAGGTGTACCATATGTCACTGTTATTGCAGGCGCTGTCTTGTGAATATAAAATGGCTGGCTGCCGCTTGCTGTCAAATCCGCTACAGTCACGTTTCCTGCCTCATCAACAGCTTTAACATATACATCTACCTTTTTATCCAGATAAGCCTCAGCCGATACATTTATGATTCCTGATTCATCAAGCTCATTCCATGCACCTTCATCATCCGATACTGACTGATCATCTGTCACTATCTGGTATTTTGCTGATACAACACCTGAAATGCTGTCAGCTACACTTGTTTTTATACGGACATCGTCATTGAAATATTTTCTGTTTTTGCCCGCTTCAGGCTCTATACTGACATCAGGTGACTGACTGTCCATGCTGAACTTGAAGCTGTCACCTTTAACCTCTGTCTTAAGACCGGCATAATCAGTTGCCTTTACTGAAAGCATCAGATTAATTCCGTTAAACTGCTCTGCTGCCGGAATGGTTATCCTTCCTTCCCCGCTTGCGTCAAGCTCAACAGTCTGTCCTGATACAATTTTCTTTTTTCCGTCAAATACAGTGTATTCAACACTCTTAATTCCTGATAAGCTGTCATCAGCCTTAACGATATAGCTTATATCATCCTTATGCCAGCCTTTTTCATCGGCTGCTGTCATGGTATCCTGGGACACTGTAAGCTCCGGTGGCAGGGTATCAACAACCAGCTTCGGTGTGGAGAAAAATGCTGTCTCGCCATTACAATTGTCCTGAGCCTTTACATATACGTTATATGAAGTATCCTTCAGATCAGATGTATTAATCTTGTACTTATATCGGGCATCATATGTATCCTCAATAAGCTCTAACGGCTTCCATGCTGAATCATCAAGCGCTTTTACCTGCTCATCATTTAAAATACTGCCACTTTCATCTGATTTATTCACATAGTAGAATGCCTGCTTTATTCCGCTGATATCCTCCAGCTGTCCATATACATTTGATGCCTGCTGACTGGCCATATTCTGCTCGTCTATTAAATCAGCATCATATCCAATAGTACCTGAAGGCGCTTTTCTATCCACATAAAACGGCTGCTCTATTGAGCTTGTATCATTACACTTATGCTCCGCCTGATCCTTCGCATACATTCTGATTATCTGATATTTGTGTTCCTCATCCGCTTTTGTACCAAATGTGATGCAGCTGCTATAATCAGCCCCTGTCACGATCCAGTCACTATACTCTATTCCTGCATCAATCAGCTTCTGGGCATTATCGACATCAAATACATCGAATTCTTCCCGGTCATCAACCTTTACCCAAAGCTGTGTGGAACCATCATCCAAAGAGACATCGTGGATATTCATGTCTACTTTTCTGACATTTCCATAATAATCCACAGCATCCTTTGTGAAAGCAGGTTTATCATCCTCCTTTGGATTCAATGTTATCTTTGGAGGCTGTGTATCATATTTGTAGTCGAGCTGCAGACTTCCAATATCTGTGATAGCTCCGCTTTCCTTGTCCTTACGTGCTATTACAAGAGTCTGTCTGTTATCACCCTGCTGTGGCATAAGCTGATATTTATCAGCTTCAATCCATTCATCACCTTTTCTAACCACATATACCGCCTGATTGTCACTTGCCAGCGATAATGTAGGTGCTTCTACATAAAATTTTGTACCCTGCAGCATTGTCCCTGTCAGGCTGTTATTCATACTGCTGTAATCATATTCTTTGATGGTAACAGTATATTCTGCCTCTGCTGACTTATATTTGTCATCTTCTGCTTTTGTCACCTTTATCCTTACAGTTCCGGTATCCTTTGCTGTCCATATACCGTTTGATGCAAAGTCTGTATCCTTTTCAATCAGATTTTTGCCTTCTACAACAGTGTATTTTAAATTGTCAACGGCTGCATCCGCCCTGTCGGATTTTACCACCGGAACAACTTTGTTCCCCACATAAATATCATCCGCCGGTGTATACTCTACCGTCAGCTGCTGTGGCTGTTTTTCCTCGGTGGCATTATTATCCGAATCCTGTTCATCTGGAATTTTACTGTCAGATATATCATCCGAAGCTGCGTCGTTAGATATATCATACTCTGAAGAGGGTGTATCAGCACTTACCTGTGTTGCCGGAAGCGATGTCGCACCCATTACAGAAGCTAGCATGATTGCTAGTAACCTGTTAAGTTTTTTATTAAACACTCTCATATCTCCTTTTCTATAGTATTTTTTGTAACTATTCCGTTACGATTTTATTTATATTCCCACTCTTCATTCCATTATACAAAACAATGGTCACACAACGGTCACACGGAGACAACTTTGTGAAAACTGCATAATAAAAGCGCCGAAAATTACATATTTTTTAGACAATTTTCGGCGCTTTTTTGGATTATTTTTTTGTAACTATTATTTACTATACTTGTTGTATATCTTTTCAAACGCAGGCATAGAGTGCTTTATCATTTCCCTATCCACACAGTATGATATTCTCACCCAGCCCGGACAGC
>ERZ1673737.1948-NODE-1948-length-18391-cov-4.494164_pt1 | contig 18391 bp, 13 predicted proteins | sample MGYA00580211_ERZ1673737 | MGnify/ENA primary metagenome ERZ1673737 (study PRJEB41218, sample SAMN15661789) | gut metagenome | host: Homo sapiens | place: Canada: London | collected 2015-08-20/2019-03-30 | study: EMG produced TPA metagenomics assembly of... | reverse complement strand
GAAGGGATGGCATTGGTTGACGTTGCTCAGAGTAAGGTGAGGGGCGAGGAACAGGCGAAGGTTCAGGTGCAGGCGGAGGGGGCGGTGCCGGGTTCTTCAGATGGCACTTGTGGCATTCGTAGGTCGGTTCGCTATGGTCTCCATTGGCAGCAAAGGCCGGGTGCGGACGATGATGTCCTGTTCCGTTGGACATAGGCGGTCTGTAATCAGGGCGTCTTGGAATAGTCCACCACTTGGGGCTAAAGCCGGTTGAACAGCGGAAACACTTTCGGTTGGTCTCAACCTCAGTAGATGGTCGCGGGACAACGTGGTTATCTGTGTCGATTTCCATTGGATCCTCGGGCGCATCCTCACTCGGAGCCGGTTGGGCCTTGGGTGTATCCTTGGGGACCGGTACGGTGCTTGTCGAGGCTCGTCGGTTTGCAGCATGAGCGTGACCATGGTGTTGCGGTGCTGGAACAGACTGCTGCATGTAATCCGCTTTGCGAATGGTGCCAGTGAGAGTAAGATCGGCCTGCTTGTATGTCTGAGCGAACAGCTGGAGCGCATTGAGCTGGTCAGTGCTAGTCTGCTCGCCGATGTCATGTAGAGTGCCTGACACGCTGTGGTTCGGGCAATAAACAACAGGTGTTGCTGAGCCAACTTCATCGCCTAGGCGGATAGCTCGCAAGCTGTCGCGACGAGAACTCTTGACAGGAGTGACATCAAAGCCGAACCGGTAATTTGCCTGGAAAGCACAGCCAACATGGAAGTGACCATTGCAGCCGGTAAAGCTACAGGAGACACAAGCGCCCTTGCTGGACTTGCAGATTTTGCATGTCTCGCGCCAACGGTCTTTGGGGATAGATCCGAATCCTTCGGCTGGCTCGAGCTCCTCTGCATCACCATACTTCAACTCCGGGGTCCACAGAGTGCAAAGCACGTGGGCCCAGTTATTTCCTGCAGTGCGCTTTAGAGGTTCCCGTGGGCCAACGGGTTTGCCAACGGCCTCCTGCCGCTGACGGTAGAGCTTGATAGCCTCGTTGACCATCTCTTTCTCCATGCGCTCCTTCTCCTTGTCGCGTTCGGTCTTCTTCCGGGCGTTGTTTTTGGGCGTCTCCATAAGGTCGTGCTCTGTCCAAGATACTGGACATAGAACACACTCATAGTTGGTAGAGATCGAGGGGCTGCGGTCGTTAGAACACATGTCACACAGCCATTTGTTGCTAGCGCGCGAATCTCGCACGCCATAGCAATTGCGATGGACTGTTAGACGACAATCGCGACATGAAAGATGTTGCTCGCCGGATGGTTCAACTTGGTTGCAGATGGCACATGGTAGCGTCTTGGCCTTCGGTGGATCGGGGACAATTGGTGGAGCTTCCACCGGCTTTTCGGGGACCGTCTTCTTCTTCGGCATAGGCTCAACTGACGTCCTAGTTGAAGTTGCGGTGCTGTCCTTCTCAGGGCGAACCTTCTTCTTTGTCAGATCGAGCTTTCCCTCCTGCACCAGTCGAGGGTTCGAGTCGAGCGGGATGCCCATCTGATTCGCGGTGGTTGCCGTGATACTGTTGATAGTGAACGGCGTTTCGGTGGCGACAATCAACTGAGCCAGCAGTTCCTCGTCGATACGGCGTCGCCAGGACTTGTTGCCGCTGTTTGCAATTCTCTTTGCGACCTCGTCAACGTCCTCATATTGGATACCGTACTTCCGCCACAGCAAAGCGCAGCGGAGACAGAGTGAGACAGTAAGTAGGGGGCCCTTGTCCTTCTTGTTTGAAGGCTCGGCGGGAATGGTGGTACCCGGGGGAACCAAGGGCGCACGACGCCATTGTCGCGAGCTGCGGGTAGAGCAGAACTTGCAGTGGAATCCACGCTTCTGAACAACCGCTTTCTCCGAGTCGAAGGCAGAATCGTCATGATCATCAGCCACGTCGTCGACCAGCTTGGATGAGGTGACACTGTGGCGTCGGACCTCCTTCTTGCCGCGTCTCCCCTCATAACTACCCCAGATCTGCCGACCGCGGGGGGTCTTCTTCCACATGTAATAGAACCGAACAATCTGGTAAATGGGAACTGTCTTGACGTGCTTCATGATGTTGCGCCATTCCGATCCATACTTGGCGACACCCTGTTCGAATAGCTTAAGTTCATCCGGTCGAATATGAGGCTCCTTGAGATCTTTGTACTTGTTGACCTTCTTCAGCTTGACAAGAGCGGCCTGCACATCGAAACTCTCGGCGTAGAGAATTGAAAGCGCCTTGTCTAGGAAGTTGGTGTTGTGCTTCTCGACACCAATACCAGGAGCCAGTTCCTTGGCTTGGCGCATGTAGTCGTCGATGAATTTCTCACGTTCCTCCTGGCTCAAGTGAGATCCTGGGGCATCGTCTTCACCTCGGACGGGGATCTGCTCGGAAGTCGGCATCTTGAATAGAGGCTCGGCGGTACGCACTTGCTTTCCAGTCTTTTCGTTAATCGTAACTGGTTCATCCATTCCACGGTGGATATAGCCTGTCGGCTCGTCTTGAATCCATTTCGGTCGGTTGGCTCTCTCATGCTTGGCGGCTTCCAGCGCAGCTTGGGCAGCGGATTTCCCATCTTTTTTCGCACCAGCAGCCTTTGCTTTCTTTTTCAAGTCCAGAGGCTTCACGTATTCAATTGCACGCCCTGGCCAAGCTGCGACCATGGCCTGGTGTCGTGTTCCTAAACGTGAGCTTGCACGGGGGTAGATCCGATCGTCGTAATCAAGGGCATCTTCGACGCGGCAGTGAATACCCAGGTAGCGGTAAGGCCACATTTTCGCCTGTGCAATCTGCTCCACTGTCGCAGGCTGAGGCATAGGGTCTTCCCCGGCTGTGGGAGAGCCGTCAGAATTGTCATTCGCAGTGCCGTTCGTATGATGGTGATCCTCCTCCTCTTCTTCCTCCATGACCACATCCTCGCCGTCTGGTCGAGCCCCACTAATCAAAGGCGTATTGCGTGCCTCGAGCTTGCGTTCCTGAGCGCGGCTGCAGGCGGCACAAGCCCACGCAAAGCCTCGAGCGGGTTTCTTGGTCAATGCGGGCCGTACGCAATACATGTGATATGTTGAGTGGCAGACTGCACAGTCGACGGATTCCGAATTTGCAGCATATAAACGACATCGCTTGCACGTCTTGACGGCGCCTGTCAATTCCTTCCCTTTGCCGATCTCAACGAGAATGAATTTCCACCGCTCATCCAGGACCTTCTTGACATTGCCGGGAACATTAATAATATCTTTTGTCGGAATAACATCATACATTCGATGGATATATCGGTCAAACATCTTGTCGTACCAAAAGTTGTTGCGTGCCCTCTTATAAGAACTGATATCATCGATTTCTGACACATGGCGCATCTCACACTTTCCTCGCAACGAGGATAGAGGACATGTGTCGGAGTGCATTGACGCAAAAACAAAGCGAGTGTCAGGGGAATGGCGCTGGATGTCCCGTGGGCGATAGTACCAGTTGACTCTCAATGCCTCAATGAAACCGTTTGGCTTAGTTTTGGATGGAAGGAACTCCATAATTCGAGCCAAATAATACGGTTCACCCGGCGGTTCACAAATTAAATAAACATGGTCTAGCGATGGTTAATTTTGCGAAGCCGTAGGAGGGAGATGAAAACAAACCATTAAGACCGAGAGTGGTGCCATCATCAGCTATTAATTGACCATCCTTGAGATAGGGTCCAGAGTTTTCGAAGCTCATCATATTGGTGAAGTAGTCCCCATCAGAATCACCAGGGGGCTCAGTGAAAATCTTCTTGGCAGCCGAGCCTGAATTTGGGGTGCTGGCAGGTTGTTTGCGTTTTCTCAAATTAGAACCATTCACATCATCGGGCCTGGCGGAAAATGATGAAGTGCCGGGAATGGCATCTTTTACCGATCCATTTGCGCCGTTGCCATTGGTCAGACTCTTGCGTGGTTGCGCCAGCGAGGTCTTCTCATCGGGATTAGAGCCGTTAACAATATTGGTGAGTGCCAGGCTGTTGCGCTTGGCCTTTGGCGCAGAGGCATCCATGTCCACATCTAGGTCACGATCCTCGGCATAGTTGGGCCGCGGCGCATTGCGACCTCTCGATCGCGTGCCATACGCGGTGGCGGAGCCGTTGGCCGAATCGGCCACAGCCTCCGGAGAGTTGGGGGTGGTCATCGAGTGTGACCTTTAGTCATCCACGGATTGAACGCGTGAAGGGGATATATGAGCTGTGGCGGGTTAGTTCAAGGATCCCTTGAACAAACACGTTCAATGGGTGGTATGTAGGAGAAGATACACGAGGGGGGCGAAAATCTCAAAATACGGGTGGGCAGATATGGGAGATCATCCAATGTGCGCGGGTGTCGCGAACATCAAATGAGGGAAGAAGTTGGGAAGAAGGAAAAATTAGGGAAAGTGGGAACAAAGAGTGGACCGTGTCAGATCTTATCCTCTCTGCAGGGGTGAAGGGCGTAGCACAGATATCAAGTTGATAGGGGCCATTGGGAAAAAGAGAAACTTACGAGAAGATGGAAGATCTGAAGATCTGCACGCGAAGAATAGTATAGAATATCAAGGGGGATGGAAAATTAGAGTAAAGTAGGAGAGTGGAGTGGAAGGGGTAGTGGGAGTGTGAAAGTGTGAGTAGAGTGTAGAGAGAAGAGTGTAGGGGAAGAGTATGTAGAAGGGAAGATGGGTCGGGAGTGGAGATGGATATACGGGGGTGAAGGGGGAAAAGAAGAGAAGAACTGTGGGAAAGTCAAGGATGGCCCCTAGTCCCGATATGTTAATATGACGGATCCTCAACTTGCTTCCAACGTCTAACGGTCTCTTACTCGTGACCTGGGAATGTTGTCACGTATGCGCATAGAAAGAGAAGAGAGCATTCCCCGACTTCGATATTGGTATGAAAATTACAGCTTGATCCTGTACGACCAAACACGTCTGCCCGGGATTTTGATTTTGATACTCTGGCCCCTTGTGTCTAATCCCAGTCCTTTGCGCATAGTGGATCCTAGTCTACGAAGACTTATATTGCCTCATTCACCGGTACAGTCCGGCATTATTACACAGAAGCAAGGGAACGTGTGGCTAGTCAACATTCAAACAGGAATCAAAGAGCTAACATGGGGGATCGAGGGATATAGGATGATCAGGGAGAAAGGTCGAGTCAGATCCAAGCCAACGGGTCAGATACAAGTCAATGGGCATACTTTTGGTGGGCTAGAGCTCGGTCGAAGCTCGGTTGGCAAAGTGAATATTGTAGGGACGAATCAGAACATATGCGTTGGCAAAGTATCAAACCCCTACAACATTATCCGAAACACCAGGAACCATCAAGTATAAGCTGCCCATCAGTTGCCCAAGGACATGAGTTACAAAACTACAGAGTAGAGATCAAGGAATGTAAAAAGTTCCATGCGACCTAGTACAGAACACTTCGAGAGCAAGCGTAGAGTCGAAGTGCAGATATAATTTCACGTCGATCAATACCGAAACAATACCGGTAATTGAACATCCAATGACGCCGATTTACTTCCGTTGCCACCTATGCCGGCATGCTCCGTCCACGGTCCGATTGTGGTGGATTGAGGCCGATTATATTGACTATATAGACAATGGAGTATACTCACTATTCAGATAAGTCCATTAATTCCTTTGGCATTGGGCATATCACATTCCACACCGTGCATGAAATAGGTGGTACGCGACTCATGATACAGTCGTTATGACGCCCTCCACCGGGTCTCAGAATTTGTCCAATTTTGGATCCATTTTTTTAGACCGTGTGTTCCGGATTACAGTACAACAGAGTACTGCTGCCTATTCGAGATGTCTAGACTAGGTAGAACACAACGTTGCCCAGGTTGTCCAGAGCCCACTTAGGCATTTGTTGTCCCGAATAGATATATAGACGTGCACTCGTTTCAGGCTATAATGAGTCTCAAATTTGTAGCCTAGCTTTAAGAGCTAATAGCCATAGGGGTGTCTTGGTGCGATTATTGCTACGGGGAAATCTCGTGCAAGGGGTTGAACATAGAAAGAATCACAACTCCGATCCAGGAACAGGAACACTCCCGATGTCCGGATTAGCTCGGCTGACTAACTCTCCTGCCTCAGGCCGGGGATCAACACCCGTGACGACAATAACAAATAACAACAAAAGAGTGAAATACATCTCTCTTATGGACCGATGTTTCAGGCATGTCAACATCGGGCATCCAGTCGCGCGGATTCCAGACCGCCATTGATATCGCCCGAGGATATCAGTTAGCGCCTGTGGCAGGCCATAAGCGACCACCAGAAATCGAGCAGACTCCCGACCTCAATCCAGGTCCAGTCGTCAAGCAAGCGACCGGTTTTGGGCACGGCCAAAATGCCAATGCTGACATCTTGGTGGATTCCCCGTGGGAATCAGCGCGGGCTTTACTAACCGCCCCCGCGAATCGCTTTACTGCCAGCAAGATCCATCTAGGCGCAGGCGCAGGTGAGACATCACCATACGAGGAGAAAAAGAGGGGTGCAAGTACTTCTGCCCCGGGATCTAGTCAAAATCCCCTGCTATCACTCTCGAATCCGAAGTATGGTCTGCCGCAATCCCTTACTGCCAATTTTGCCGCATTGGGCGTCTCCAGTATCTACCCGTGGCAGGCGTCATGTTTACTGGCGAAAGGTCTGCTCTGTGGTGAACGACACTTGGTTTACACTGCTCCGACGGGTGGAGGCAAGTCGCTCGTTGCGGATGTGTTGCTCTTGAAGCGGATCATTGAGAATCCAACGCGCAAAGCACTCCTCGTTTTGCCTTATGTCGCTTTGGTTCAAGAGAAGCTGAAGTGGATGAGGCGAATTGTGCAAGATGTGGAGAAAAATATTCCAGGTGAAGAAGATGACGACTCTTCGTTTCCTCGCAGGCGATGGAAGCGTGCTCAGAAAAATATCCGCGTTACCGGATTCTTTGGTGGAAGCCGGACGACGGCTACTTGGGCTGACACTGATATTGCTGTTTGTACGATAGAAAAGGTGTGTATGCTTTGTGACAGGTGTTGCTGCGGAATTCTGATGATCTTTTCTACCTAGGCTAACTCGTTGATAAACACTGCAATCGAGGAGTGTAGCATTGGTGATCTGGGAGTCGTTGTTCTTGACGAGTTACATATGCTCGATGATGAGCATCGAGGATATCTCTTGGAACTCATGGTTACCAAGCTGTTATTGCTCCAGCAGGATATCCAAATTGTTGGCATGAGTGCCACACTCTCTGTATGTGCTTATTCCCATTATGGATGACTCTTCTAACTGGATTATAGAACACTGAAATGCTGGCGGAATGGATGAACGCCAAATTCTACATCTCCACGTACAGACCAATTCCCATCGACGAATACCTAGTCTACGAAAATGCCATCTACCCAGCTGCAACATCAAGACAGCTTTTCCAAACAGCATCCAAGCTGACTGCTGCTGCGTCCGTGACTGATACCATCCCTCCACACCGAGTCATTGAACCTTCCAGTTTTAAACAGCTCAGTAACTCAGCTACGAATGCCATGGTAGCTTTGGCAGTCGAAACTGCAGCCGCAGGGTTCGGTGTATTGGTATTTTGTGGCAGTCGCCAAGCGTGCCAAAACCAAGCTGCTACCATCGGTGAAGCAATGCCGCCAGCAGAACCAGATGAAATGAACAAACGACTGGATCTTCTTGCTGAGCTGCGGAGCCTTGCATGTGGCCTAGATCCAGTTCTTGAGACTACAATTCCCAGGGGAGCCGGGTTTCACAGTGAGTATCCCGTCATCCAGGATCAAACGCAAATTTTACTGACCTTTCTTTAGATGCCGGTATGACAACGGAAGAGCGTGAACTTATTGCACAGGCATATGATCAGGGCGTACTGAGAGTCCTCGTGGCCACATGTAGTCTTGCTGCTGGAGTAAACCTTCCCGCAAGACGAGTCATTATCAACGGGGCACGAATGGGCCGTGAGCTAGTAGGCCCGGCAATGTTGTATGAGCCACGTTTTCTTTAAGTTAATTCAGGAAGCTGACAGAAACAGTCGACAGATGTGCGGACGTGCGGGACGCAAAGGCAAGGACGAAACCGGCGAGACCTATTTGATATGCGTTAAAGCCGACATGCAAGCCGTATGCGACCTGTTGGATGCTGACATGCCTGCCATCGAGAGCTGCTTAGCACCAGAGAAAAGAGGTCTAAAGAGGTATGTCTCGCTTCTTCGGCCTTTGATATTTTACTCACATCTTGGAAGGGCCCTGTTGGAAGCCATAGCAACAGGTCTGGTATCAGGCTGCGACGCAATCAAAGAATACGTTCGATGCACGCTCCTTTGCCGAACCGTTGACAAAAAACTTGCATACACCATTATGAAATCTGCACTTCAGGAATTGGTTGATGAAGAACTCATCATCTTCCGAGAAGATGAATCATACGGATCCACACCATTAGGACAGGCAATCGTGGCCTCGGCCTTTTCTCCCGAAGATGGGCTATTCATCCACGAAGAATTAAAGCGAGCCTTACAAGCCTTCGTCATGGACGGCGACATGCACATCTTCTACATGTTCACCCCCCTCCAAGCAGCAATGAACACACCAATCGACTGGCAAATCTTCCGAGACCAGTTAGACCGACTAGACGAGAGCGGTCTCCGAGCCCTACAATTCGTCGGCGTCCAACCCGGCTTCGTGAATACAATGTACCAATCCACCGATGGGTTCCCTCCCTCTATAGTACCTCCTCAAACCCATACAACCCATACTAACCATCAACCCAGGGTCCAATCCGGCGCCTCCCTAAAAGAAACAAACCCAACCCAAATAAAAACAGCCCACATCTACCGCCGCGCCTACACAGCCTTCCAACTCCGCGATCTAAGCAACGAAACCCCCCTCTCGACAATAGCATCCCGCTACAAAATCACCCGCGGCACAGTCCAAACCCTCGCCCAACAATGCCACGGCTTCGCAGCGGGAATCGTCAAATTCTGTCAACGCATGAATTGGGGTATGATGGCCGCCGTGCTGGATCATATGCGTGACAGGCTGGAGGCTGGTGCGCGTGCGGACCTGCTCGAGATGGCTCAGGTTACTTTTGTTAAGAGTTGGACGGCAAGATTGCTTCGGGAGAATGGGTTTAGGAATTTGAGGGCTTTGGCTGAGGCCGAGGCTAAGGATTTGGTGCCTATTCTTATGATGGTAAGTTCAACTGCTTTGGTTTCGTATAGTGGGCTTTGATGATTTGATCTGGTGCTGATTTTGGTTTCGGGGTTAGGTTAATCCTCGTAAGGCGCAGAAGAATCAGCTCTCGCCTGCTGAATCGGAGCGCTATGCGGCGAAGTTGTTGGTTAAGGCTGAGACTATTATTTCTCATGCTAATAAGATCTGGGGTGAGTATTTGTTTGGTTATGCATGTTGATATGGATGTGTGCTGATGTTGTCGATCTAGATCGGGAGACGCAGGTCGAATTGGAGGATTGAGTGTTCGCTTTTTGTTCGGTTTTTGGAACCTTGCATACTAGGAGTGATATGGATAGCATTGACATTTGGATACCATTCTTTGCCTATATGTTTGGACTGGACTTTAGGTTGTGAAATGCATCCGATTATGGACACTGAGGTCTCAACCCTGTTCTTCTATACACATATCTTTTGATACGTAGATCGTTCTAGCTGTAACGATTTAAATTCATGGCTTCGTAATAGTGTAGATATTTCGAACTGTACTGATACTAAGCCAGAACTATGTATTCATCCCAAGTTACAACTATATATATCCCACCAGCCACCACAACCACAACCGACCTAAAACCCATTCAAAGCATTCTGCGCTAAAATAACATCCCCCTTATCCACAAAATCCGCCAAAAGCACATGCGGCGCACGATTATACAACCCCTCACACAAAGTCGCCTGCGCACCAATACTACCCTCACCCGTAGCGGCATTGGTAGCATCAGCCTTATCACGGTCCGGAATCAACACGCCTAGAATATCGACATCCAGGAAATGGTTGACGACATACATGCGGCCTGTAGCCGAGGCGCCGGATGGTCGGTCGATTTTACAGCTCGAGAAGGTCGAGTCTGTTACGCCGTAGGGGGTTTCGAAGTAGTAGGTGAATTCGTCGAGGATGTAGTTTACCTTTGATGTGTCGGCACCGTAGTCTGTGATTGTTCAGGGATTAGCATAGTCTTATGATTTATTCCTGGAGGTTGTGTTTGAGAGCGGAATTGTTGGTTTGATTAGATGTAACATACCCAGGAACACGACTAGTCTCTTGCCGCTTGAAATTAATTCTCCCAGTGTTGGCCAGTCAGATATCGAGAGCGGGTTTGCGGAGGGGGTGTATGCATAGCTGTTGACACCGCTGCTAGAGAATGTATCGCCGAACTCGCTGATCGCTGCTGAGTCTCCATTTGTTAGGAGGAGCGTGACGACTTCGTTTGGGTTTGCGTCTAGCCACTTTTTCACTGTTTCCAGGAATGATTTGAGTGTTCCTGCATCTTCCAGGAAACAAGAGGTATGGCAAAGCTCGAGCGTGTTCTTGTCGAAGACTGAATGGTGCGTTTGTGCTTGTAGGTATCGGATCCCCATGTCCAGCTGGGCTGTTACGTCGATGTTCTGGTTTTGTTGGGGGAGGGGTCCGACGAAGGGTGAGTCGTGCGAGCCGACGAAGGTGATGTTTGAATAGGATCTTGTGCAATACTCCGAGTGGCCGTTGCAGGTTGTTGCGGTGGCTAGGGTTGACATTGATACTGACGGGGTCGGCGTAGATGTAGACATCGACGAGGATGGCGATGCTCGCGGTAGCAGTGTTCCTGTTCCTGGCACTGACAGCACAGGCTGGAGAAATAGGATCGTGCTGAGCAGTGCTCGCGTCAGTCCCTGGTGTTTCGGAGCCATCGTAGCTAGGTGCGCGTTTGACTGTTGGTCCTGCGGCCAGAGTGAAAAGAGCGCTAGTCGACGCCTTTATTCACTGCCACCCCTGTCACAGTATCGCATCCATCGTGATCAATAAGTAGCAGTCATCGGTCACGCCGAAGAGCCTGCTGCCCCGGCGAAGAAAGTGATAAGTCCATGCCGGCAACATTCCACACGTCGATCCCTGACCAAATGAGAAATTCGACAGAAAAACAGACCCGACTGACCATCGTGTCTCATGTCAGGTTCATGGTTGGTGATAGGGCATGAATATCATCTCGGTCTCTTGTGACCGATGTAACCACAGCCCCGCACCAATAAAAGAGTCGAAGTCGTCTCTCAAGGCTTAGTGGTGTCTCCCGGCCTGATTGTGTTTCAATCTCGGGGGTTCTCCCTTCATGCAAGTGATCGAGCTAGTTCCGCCATGTTGCATTTGGTGACCACGCTAAGAATGGCCCCTGTGGTAGGACCTCAAGTCAGGGGTATGAGAGAGTTTGTGTTGATAGCTGTAGAGATATATATTGCCTGGTCATATAAAGATTTGTCTAGATCATGAAGAACGTGTGAAAAGATCAGCTTTGGTTCAGTTGTGTAAACTGATGAGTACTTGATGTTCTGGTCAGATCTGTAAAGTTAGTCAGTGGAAGCCGTGTGACTCCTCATAAAACAACTGATTTCCTATTAGTATAGCACATGCATCCTGTAAAATTGTGCAATATACTGTTCTGGTGAAGGTGTTAGAATGATATTGATAGCTCTATCGTGATCCACACGGGCGGAGAGAGGATGTTCATTGGAGATTGGCACAGTATACTGGACCTGCAAATTGAATAAACAAAGGAGAATAAAACATAATCAAGTACCACTAAGTAACAGGTAGTTGTAAGTCAAGTTGAATATCTCGGAGAGCGGATGTCCCTGACAGCCACCTGTGGCTGGAGTTCCCCTAAAACGGCCCCGATCCATCGGAACATCATCTCCACCGTTCCTTGACACGTCAAGCTCAACACATCCTCCGAACTCTCATATACCTACCTACCTTCCTCTCGCAACTTCGTTTAATTGCTGATCTCCCCGCATATCACCGCATCGCCGCATCACCGCACCGCTGGTTCGCCCTCGACTCCACCCTAGCTGAACAACGGAGCAATGGTCATTCGGAGATCTCGCTCATGAGCTCGATGGCTGAGGGCAGTGAGGGTTGGTCGCGTGAGGATGAGCTTGACCTGGGCCAGGAAGACGATCCCCAACAAGCCGACCATGGCGCCCTCGACTACGCCTTACCTTCCCCGCAGGAACCGGCGGAGGACGAATTGAACACGTTAGATGATGCGGAGGACCAGGATGTCGAGAAGACGGTGGAACCAGCAGATCCGTATCTTCCAGAAACTCCTCCACCCCGAAATACGGAATGGGCTCGATCAAGGAGCGTGGATGGAACAGGGTCAACCCCCGACGATTCCCCATCCTTACATGTCAGTGACACGATCGGCGCGCAACTTGTATAGCAAGCTGATTAATTATAGGGCTCTGTCCCGTCTTCCTTGAGCAGCAGTGCTCTGGCTCTCCGAGGGTCTCCGCTAGTCAGCCCAAGCCCGGCCCGTCGTCCGTTCGACCTTCGCTTCCAGTCCCGACTGTCATCTTCGCCGCAGAGTGTGTCTAGGTCTGGCTCGCCATTTTTAGCGCATCTACACTCACGGCAATCCTCAATCACCAGCCAGGTCTCCCCGACACCAGAAACGGAAACCGAACCGCTCCAGGGGCCTTGGGATGTCGTGCGATGGACAAAGTTACGGAAGATCACCGGGCAGGCATTTTCGGAAATTGGGAAGCGCAACTTCGGACGGCCGACTTGTCTAGCTGTATCTACGTCGATTGTCATTGGTACATCCAAGGGCATTATACTTGTGTTCGACTATCAACAAAGCTTGAAGACTATCATTGGAACGGGCACACCAGGTTTGTCAAATGCTATTTACACTCATGGCGCATTATGCTGATAATCTTAGCTGTTGAATGTGGAGCTGTTACTTCTCTAGCACTCTCTGCGGACCACACCACGGTTGCAGGTGGCCATGACTCGGGCGACATCTTTACATGGGAAATCTCCCGCTCAGCGCGGCCATTCATTCACATCCCGCCAATTCCGGCCAAACAGGTAGAGACTCGGATATCTGATGGCCATCTTTCGGGTTCTGCGGTCATCCACATAGGGTTCCTCGGCACCAGACGAACTGCACTTGTGTCGGCTGACACACGGGGCATGGCGTTTTCGCACTTGGCAACAAGAGGAATGGGCGCAGTAGCACGGACAGTAAAAACGACCCGAATTCTGGGTCGATACCCTCAACCTTCGTTAGAGGAAGCACGGCGACGAAAGCCCAGCTCGGTCCTCGCTTTCTCTCCCCTGCCGCTCGGCAATGTGGAACAGCCCACTGATTCTTTGGGCCTTGTTGCTATGCTGACCCCCTATCTTTTGGTCATCGTGTCCACTACACCAGTGGCGCAAACGCAATACAAAGCACCACGACCAAAAGAAGTACCGGCACACAGTGCCATGACTGGAGCTTTGGCATGGTTCCCAGCCATTCGATTGAAGGGCAAAGATAGCCAGACTTCAAATACAAAGCTGGTCTACTGCTGGTCAAATGTGTTAACAGTGCTTGAAGTCACGGAAGCGAAGACAGATGAACCTGTGGACCGAGACAGACCTCCTAGCCTTGTCTTCCAAGCGCGCAGCAGATGGAAGGCGGACGAAGCCATTGTAGCAGTCCAGTGGCTCAGTCGGTCGGTGCTTGCCGTGTTCACGATCACGCAGCGACTGTTAATCATTGAGGATTATTCCATGCATGTGACGGATTCCATCGATCTGGCCAACCGACACATCTACCACGCCGATCTTTTCTCCTCACAGCTCCATACGCTAGTGGAGCAGCTTGACGAAGAAGATGAGTCCATGCATGGGGTTGTTGCCGATGCTTTCTATATGAGTTTCCGCTCCTATAAAGGTCGCTTGTTTTTGCTAGGTTACAGCGAAGCCTTGGTCGGCAATCTATCCAACTGGGCCGACCGACTGCTGGCGTTGATGGAGGCGGGTGACTTTATTGGGGCTATTCGTTTGGCAACATCTTACTACACAGGAAATGCGGAGAAGCTGACAGTTGGGCTTCCCGAAGAGGATGCTATGAGGCAGCCTATTGTGCAAGAAAAGCTTTTAGAGATGATCTCTGCATCCCTCAAGTATGCTTTCGGCCGAAACGCTGAGGCGAACAGTGCTCGACTGGATAACCAGGAGCTGGCTGAACTAGCAGAGGTTTCCATTGCGGCTTGCATCCACATGGCGGATGAGGAGTTCCTCTGGGAGGAAGTCTTTAACTGGTATGAAGAGCAAGGCTCGGTGGGAATCTTCCTGGATGCCCTTGAACCTCGTATCGTCGATGGAACGCTGCGATCGCTACCTCCCACTGCGGTCAAAGCCTTGATCAGCCATTTCATTGGAACCCACTCGGCTGGTCGTCTGGAGGAGATTATCTGTCTTCTGGATACTACCACAATGGATATTGACCAGGTTACGACGTTGTGCAAGCAGCATAATCTGTACGATGCCTTTATATATGTGTGGAATCGCTGTTTGATGGACTATGTGGGACCATTGGAGGAGCTGCTACGTCAAATCCCAACACAAATCGAGCCTTTGGTCAACGGGGACTATGCGATCGAAATGAGACGGCAAAATAATGCGATGAAAATGTTCCCCTACCTGTCTTTCATCTTGACAGGTCGCATCTATCCCACCGGTGATGATATGGACGAAGCCGAAGCCTCGCGTGCCAAAACCGAATTGTACCAATATCTCTTCTCAGGTCACGGATCTGGTACGTCTGGCGATACCGCAGATTCATTTTCCCAACTTCGGGCCATGCTCAAGTTTGATACCTCTAGCTTCATGAGCATGCTCAACGAAGCTTTCGAGGACAGCTTCCTGAACGAGTCCGAGAACGAGGAGGCGCCTACCGGTGTATCGATCAATCGACAGTACCTGATCAGCATTTTGCTCCAAGTTATGACGGCCGAATTCTTCACTCCTTTTGATACCATTTACCTGGACATGTTTGTTGCGCGCAATCTTCCCAAATACCCCCAGTATATTCTCCTTTCAGGCACGACTCTGCACCAGGTTCTGGTGCGTGTCTGCCAGTATCCCGAACCGGATATGGCGGACGACTGTGAATTGAGTGCAGAGTATCTGCTGTCCTTCTACCACCCACCCGATATCCAGAGCATGATCCCCCTCTTCAAGGAAGCACGCTTTTTCCGCATTCTCAAGTCGACATATCGATCCGAGAAACAATACTCTCAGTTGATCATGACCTACCTCGAGGATCCGAACGATCGTGCGGCCATCTTTACTTGTCTGCATGACTGTCTTCGCTCAGGATCCGGGCTCGGCACAAAGTCGAGACGAGATGTGGTGGATGTGGTGAAACAGCGCGCTCGAGATATTGTTTCAATTGATGTGACGCTCACTGCCCAAACAATGCAAGAGTTGGCTCCTGAAACCCACTCTACGTTTTTGCGGGTTTTAGAAGACGATCCCCAGAATCAGTATCACTACTTGCTGGTACTGGTTGAGCCGCACGCTCAGAGTATAGAAACTCGTGCAGCGTCATCTGTCGAGAACTGGATGATCGAGCGCTATGTGCAGCTCCTGTGCAGATACAATCCTACCCACGTCGCGGATTACGTTGACGGACTGCGCGTTGGCGACATCCACCTAGAAGAGCTGCTCCCCGCTATAGAAGAGAGCGGCGCCATTGATGCCGCTGTCATTCTACTCGCTCGACAAGGCCAAGTGCGCGAGGCGCTTGACCGTCTCGTTTCACATCTCGGCATCCTCGAATCCGGCCTGGTCGGTATCCTCCAGAGCGTCCGCGAAAGCCCCGACTCAGCGAGCACAGCCGAGGCAATCGACGACCTCATTGAGTCTCTCAGCAAGTATGCAGGCGTCGGAACCTGGCTTTGCCAGGGTCAAAGCAAGACCAAGCAGTCACGAATTGGCAGCACAAACGGCAAACGCGGCGCGGCAGCCCTCGACCACGCTCTAGCATTCGATGAAACCCTCTGGCTCGACCACATCGAAGCCGTCGTCCGCATCGCAAGCAACGTCTTTGCCTTCATGCAGGGAAACAACACTCAAATCACCGTCGCCTCCCAACCCACCACTTCCCTGGACGGCGAAAGCGGCCGTTTAACGACCTTCTTCCGATCCCTCGTCCAACAAGTCTTTACAGCCCTTCTAGCCAGCACCGTCAAAGCAGGCCCTTCAACCTCCGAGCGAACAGACATCTCCTTCCTCCGCATCCTGCGCGCATTCCTCACCCGCGCCGCAACCTGGTCCCCCTCCCTCCTCGAACTCCGCGCCGTCCTAGCCTCCATCTTCTCCGCTTATTCCTACGAGAAATCCCTCCTGACCCTCGCCAACGGCATGCTAGACCGCGACCTCTTTGTCCATGTGGATGAAGTCACCCGCCTCCGCCAACAAGGCTGGCGACCCCGCGGCCACGTCTGCGAGATCTGCCGCCAACGCATCTGGGGCCCCAGCGTCGGCGACGCGCACTGGTCCGCGTGGCAAGAGAAGCAATCCGAAGCTCACCAGCGCCGCATCGCCAAGCGGCACGAGGATGCCTACAACCCGGACGAGAGGGGCAAGGGCAAGGCCGCCGTCGTGGGCACCGGTCATCCGTCCCATTTGGATCGGGCGGCAGCAGCGCATGCACTCGCCCATCGCGGCGACGGCCATGATGACGCCGAGCATGCCAACTCTAACCCTGCAGCCGAACCAGGGACTGGGCCTCCGAATGGGTCGGTCGGAGGAAACACACCCTTGGCACCGGTCGTCGTCTTCTCTTGTCGACACCTCTACCATAGACAGTGTGTTCTAGACGCAGTCAGCGCCCGCGCCCGCAACCGCGTCTCCACTGAAACCTTTCGGCGTGACCATTCGCCCGACTGGTCAGGGGCCGAGATGTTCTGTCCGGCATGTACATAGCAGCCGCGCTGGCATGACTTCCTTACAGTAACTATACTGAGTGGAGATTATGATTCTTATTTTTGCTTTCGGGGATATCCATGGTGGATTATCTTGCATGTATAGCCCGCTGTTATTTTCTTTGTTTCTAGCTGGGATGTATCCCTGCAATTGCATTTGAGCGTTCTTTCTTCTGTCTTCCATCTTCCGTGATCGTATCTGTCCATGTACATGTAGTGTAGCATAACGTCAGAAAGCGATGTCTCAAACTGTTCTTTGTTACCAGGTTCTCAGCTCGGCGCACTCAGCTCGCTTCATTGCAATGGACATTTCAACTGCTTTGGCAATGTACATGTACACTCTGGACATCCGGACCTCCGGACCTCCGGACATCTGAACATCCTGGGGTGTCAGCTGATAACCTACTAGGGATAAGTTACTCATTCCAGTACCTCCGACTTCCCCAGTCTCATTCCCAGCCTCGGTCTCAGTCCCCATTCTCTGCTGGTCACCGGTGCACATGGCACACAACACCCTTTTTAATATACCTGCGACCGCATATATCTGGTTTCGGGCGAGGTGGACTGCGAGGGTCTTCTGCCGTATCTTGCTAGGTAGTGATCTACTGGCGCTTGACCGAAGGGGGTAATTGTACGTGTCTGACGAGGATATCAGAGGGGGCTGATACTGTTTCAGATGTAGAGGGATCGTCTTTTGATACATTGGGCCCTGTACCTGGCCAACTCTATCTTTCTTCGTAATTTCGAACTGGCTGTGGTGTATGTGTCTTCCGCGCCTGTCTTATACATGTGTCGTTGCAGTGTGACAGCGGCTGAAGTTACTTGCCGTAGTAGATCAGCTGTGGCGTTACTTAAGGTCTAGGTACTCTTGGCGGTCTCCTCGCCACTCTACCTCACTTTTGACAATTTTTGACTTCACTTCATATTCTACTGTAAGCTGTCAGGTCTAGACCGGGCCTTCTTTACCGAGGTTTGGACTCAAAAAAAAGAATCAAGGAACCAAGAATGAAAGGCCTGATAGCCACGTCTTCTCAGGGACTCCGGCCTATCATCTGGCGATCTCCCCTTTGCCACTCATGGCATAGCGTCAAGTGCCCTGATTGGCACGGGCTCGGATGGCCACAGCCAGTGACAGAGTCAGGACAGGCCTTTAATTCTGTCCGGGTAGGGCGAAAAAGTTGACCGAGCGAATGAGCGGCCTCAGCGTGGTGATCGTCTTTGGTTCCGAAACATCGGCAAAGTTTATTTCAGCGCTTGAGGTTTCCGCTTTTCATTATTGGCATAGATGGGTTGCATTGGCACTGACATTACAATGCAGACTATTGTGCCATATGCTAACTAACTATCATCTTCTACAATGCTATAACCCCATATACAGTGTAGCCCGGTTCGATCGGCAAGATCAACTATGATTTACACAGTACTCTGGTT
>ERZ1673737.1946-NODE-1946-length-18432-cov-4.413669_pt1 | contig 18432 bp, 21 predicted proteins | sample MGYA00580211_ERZ1673737 | MGnify/ENA primary metagenome ERZ1673737 (study PRJEB41218, sample SAMN15661789) | gut metagenome | host: Homo sapiens | place: Canada: London | collected 2015-08-20/2019-03-30 | study: EMG produced TPA metagenomics assembly of... | reverse complement strand
AGAAGAAGAAAGACCAACGCCCAAGATGTATGCAACAACTGGGTATACCCCGTTTTAAGCAAGTTTATGATCGCTGAGAGCGCTTGGAACGCTTGCGAGAAGACCGGGTCGAAGTGGCAGTGGTCTCACTGGCTTCCTCGACTGGCTCATCGATATCCTCAAACTCCCCTTCGTCCTCGGTGGGAGAAGTACCCAACACCCGGCCAACAGTCCGGTTGAAACACCAGATAGGAAGCTTGCACAGCATCGTTTCACGGATGGTTGGGCGCTCTATCTGATCGATGTCGAGCAGGAATTCCTGACGTTCGCCATCCTCGTTCTGCTCTTCCAGGAACACATTGCCAATGGAGTCAACAATCAAAACCTTGCCGTTCTCAGCAACGACGCGCTTGCGCTCGCCAGTGCTGTTAGTCGACTCGGTAGGTGTGGAAGTTCCAGATGCACGAGCACTAGCCCGACCTCCTCCCTTCTTGTCCTTCTTGTTCTCCTTGTCCATCATTCGCTTCTGACGACGGTTCACAGCTACGGCTCCGGCCTCAGATTCGGAGGCGGGAGCAGGAGCAGGAGCAGCAGCCGAGTCAATTCCAGGGATACCACGGACACCTGTCTCATCTCCCCAGGCAGCTCTGCGGGCCTGACGAATGTAGCGATCCACAAACTCACGCTGCCTCTTCCAACCAAGGATCAAAGCAGCGTAGTGTGCACCACCACCGAAAACCAGGAACAGACCAGCCAGCACGGAGCCCAGACCAGGACGGAAGCGCGAGTAGTAGTATCCAGTGCCCTTCCACAGGGGGAATCCATGGCGGAGGAAGTGATCGTAGCGTTCACGGCCCGGGCCACGTAGAATGTTGGCAACCAGATTCAGACGAGTAGAACGAGCATCGGCATCCTTGACAGCAGCCTCTATCTCACGTTGAGAAGGACCTTTGTTGACATTGACACCCTGCTTCGACTTGGCCTTGCTCTTGTCCTTGGCGTAGTTGGCAACGAAGGCACGCTTGACCTTGTCAGGGTGGAGGATTCTCGACTTCTTGCGGTAAGCCTTGGTGATCTGTTCCTGATTGGCATTGGGGCGGATCTCAAGGAAGTCTGCAGGGTAATGGAAGTCAGATGTGTATCCCTGAGGTGCCAAATAAAAATAAAAATAAATAAAACGAAAGATTGCAACCAAGAATGCAATGTCAAGAAAAAAAGGGAGTCTTCACGTACCATAGAAGGTCACATTGGCACCTTCATTTGAGGCCACATCATCGCGTAGACCAAAGATCTCATAGTCTGTGAAATGCGATCAGTTATGGAGCTCGCTCAGGGTAAACAATACCCACCTTCCTTGGACCAGGCGGCGACCAGGCTAAAACAAATAAAGAGGGACAGCAACAAGAACTTCATGATGGCGGTCAATGCCGCAAAGCCGAGCAGAGTGTGTGGACGAATAAGCAAAGGAGTTGGACATGTCTTCGAGGGAAAAAGCGGTCGGGCTTCGATCCACCAAACGTGGCCCAATCGAGACTTTCGACTTTACAGGTGCATTACTAGTGAATTGTTACAGATTAGACACGTATATATAGATCAAGACTGAGTCACCTTTCTGTAGACTTTTCCTGGTCTTGCAAGTCTCACCAGTCCAGGTCTCGCATCCGGACTGGGAACCACTTCCGCTTCCAGTGAGGCCTGAAAAGGAACCACTTTCGATTTCTATTCTTAGAGACAATTCGTCCACCTAATTTGACCTTTGACCTTCTTCATCTTGACACCTTTCAGGGCTGACAGATCGGCCGTTCTGTAACTGACTAAACTCGAAAGGGGCAAGGCCAAAAAAAAAAAGTGACTGCCTCATAACAACTCTTCTCTTCTCTCTTATCTGGCCAACTCTCGCTTCTCCGCCTCACTTCCAGCTTCTTTCATTTTTTAGCTTTCAGCTCTCAGTTTTTTATTCTATCTTCAAAATGGTCTCTATCCCGATTGACGCGATCACCTCGCGCTTTGGCGATCGCTTCAACAACATCCGCAGCACCTCCCTGACCACGCGGTTCGCCAACCTCAAGCCGGTCTCCGAATTCCTCGACATCAAGCGTCTGTCCAAGCCCGCCAACTTTGGTGAGGTCCAGAGTCGCGTCAACTACAACTTGTCCTACTTCTCCAGCAATTATGCCGTCGTGTTCGTCATGCTCAGCATCTACAGCTTGTTGACCAACCCTCTCCTGCTGTTTGTCATCATCTTCATGACCGCAGGTTTCTACGGAATTGGCAAGCTTGAGGGCCGTGACCTGGATCTCGGCTTCTCGCGCTTCAACACTTCTCAGCTCTATACTGGAATGCTCATCGTCGGTGTTCCCCTGGGTATCTGGGCCTCGCCCCTCACAACTGTCCTGTGGCTGATTGGCGCAACTGGCGTGACCGTCTTTGGCCACGCTGCTCTATTGGATAAGCCGATCGAGAATGCTTTTTCCGAGGAGGCGGTCTAGGTGGTCGACCGCGAGCTCCTTACGATATGCCCTCATGGGGAAGACCACCGGGGGCACGAACGGGGAGACACAACCGGGGACGCGCGTGGGAAGAGGCGCGAGTGGAGGAGGTGGACAGCGAGGAGGATGTATATGGACGGGAGATGGTGCGGAGCGGGCGGTACATGCGACAGCTGGAGTATGGGGGCCGAGGGCCGCGCAGGCGGTCGGACTATGATGAACTGACGGATGATGAATCGGTGGATGGGGGGGACTTCGACCTATACGACCACGAGGATAGCACGGTGGCCTATGCGGTTCAACTGGCTATGCGGGACAAGGAGGATCAGTTGGTGGACAAGGCGCTGGAGCGAATTCGCCGGGCCCAAATGTTAGGACAGAAGAATGTCCGGCTATCGAAACGTGAGCTGGATGCCCTGGAGCGAAAGCGTCAACAGATGGACGGCCCAAGCGGATCGCGGCGTCCCAAGCAGGCTACCAATCCCGCCAGCGCCGTGTCCCGACCGTCGTCTCGACGAAGCGCTGCGCCAGAGCAACATCCGGGATCGTATCCGGCCTTTGCGCCTGATACAAATGGATGGACTCGTGGCACAGGTGCTTCGCGACCTTCCAGTTCATCTTCTGCGCGCCCGAGGACCCCGACTACCCACTCACTTCGTCCGCAACAGTCCAACTCGCCTCTTCGACCTACCTACTCTTCTTATACCCCCGACCGTTTTGCTTCGAATGGCCGGCCGCAGTCCCTGCAGCAATCGCCAATTTACCAGCGGCCTCTGCCAGATGATCCCCAATGGGCGCCATCGTACTACAACCAAATGCAAATGACCCCATACGGAGAAGCACCCTACCAGTCGCAACTCCCCACCGACCTTCGAGTTGGACCACAGAGTCGCATGAGTTACCCTTCGGGTTCACCATACCAAGCCTATCAATCATCCCAGGATACACGTCCACAAGGCACCCAACCCCGGGGAGAAAAGGCCGAATCTGAGTCTGAGTTGTCCAGCGAAGAGGAATCGGAGAGCAGTGACGGCGAAGTGCAGATCATCAAGGTCCAAGAGCGGCCGGCCCCGCCAACTGTTCGGCGGAGGGCTGTTTCTGGAGCAAGTCGAGGTGCCCGTAAGCGGACTAATCGGTGATAGGAGTGTCTCTCAGGGTTGTCCTGATATACGTATAAAATTAATTTCGGTTTGGGTGTGTTTTCCGGAGGGGGGGGGTTCCCCAAGTGGCGTTCGAGGTAGAATAGAAACATGCATATAATTGTGCCACAAATATGGCTGGCTGTAGATCCGACCGGCTACGTCGGAAGTGTAAGTCCGTAAATGCGCCAAGGCGTTCAGCCACCCGAAACACAGGCAGATCTTCGGGGCAGGGCAAATAGGCATTAGAGTTCTCTTACATTTCTATGGATATTTTGCGCGGTGGGGCTGTTACGACGTTTTTATTGAAGACGCTGCCTTGGCAGGTGATGACGTCGGTCTGCCTCATATAAGTCTTTCTCCCAGTCTCTTTCACCTCATCTTCACCTTTAGCGGTTGACTTCTCCGATTCTTTGCAAAATAGATCCGCTCCTGGCGCCATCATCATTCCCCCCGCGGCATCCCTTGCCATCCCGCCACTGTATTTCCCTGGCTCTAGACCCTGGAGAGCGCCACTCATTGCAGCCCTGGAATGCTGTATACCAGCCTGAAACATTGTAAATAAAAGCGAATAGGTGAGTTGCGCACATTAGATCCACTGGATCTTGCAGGGAGAGTCGCGTGGAGGACTTGCGACTAACGAGAATCTGCAGACCTTATTGTACATCCTATTCGACCTCGAGTCGCATTCTCTCATTGAACCGGGACTTCCGGCGCGTGAACTCCCAAGCCCAAGCTTTCTCTCACTATATTACATCGGTCTGAAAGTCAACATATATAGTTGCAAAGATGTGGATCGTATCATTTTGGTTATTCCCGCTAGTCTCAGCATGCATGTGGGTTGGTAAGTCTTGAGGTTTGAATGAATGTTTTAGTCTGGACTGCAGCTAACGTGGTGCTTCCTAGCGATGCTCATTGCCATGCTTGTCACCTGGGTCACGGTGGGCAAGCCACACTATGCTAGTATGGACACTGGACAGAAAATTGCGTATGTCTCCTTTATGAAACCCACCCGAGTCACGAGCTAATAGGAGTGCTTTAGGTACATCTCGGATGTCGGAGCCCAGGGCTTGAAGCCACTCTTCATTGCAGGCAGTGTAGTCACCGTCGTCTTCCTCGATTTGGGAATCATCTCCGAGCGGTGGCTTCGACACGCCGGCCAACTGGTTCCGAACAAGGGTAAATTCGACAAGGGTTGCGCCGGTGCCTCGATCTTCTTCGCTATTGCCGGTGCCGCCGGTCTCATCCTGCTTTCATGTTTCGACACACTGCGCCACCCCAAGCTTCACGATGGATTCCTCGCCCTGTTCATGTGAGTCGTCATTATAAAAAAAGGCCTCAACAAGTCACTAACCAGTTGTCTTTAGTATTGGATACGTGATTAGTGCAATCCTCATCTGTATCGAGTACCTCCGCATCGGAATCTTCTACCGCCACGAACACCGCATCCTGCTAGCCAGCTTCTTCATCAAGCTCGGCTTCATCATCATCGAAGTTGGACTTGCCATTGGCTTTGGTGTTTGCACGGGCAGCAATGACACATCTAAGAAAGACCCCGGTGCGATTCTCGAATGGGTGATTGCCTTTGTCTTCACCGGCTACGTCCTCTCCTTCATGATCGATCTCCTGCCTTCTGTTCGGACACGCCGCCACTTGCCTCAAGGCCATAAGCACATGGAGATGTCCCAGGGAGGATCCAATGGAAATTCCGAGGGCGTTTCCATTGAAGAGCCCCTGACCTACGACTCGATGGGCCCGAACTCGGGCTTCTATCGTGGCCAGCGAGTTTGAGAATTTCTTTCCATTTAAGATCTCATAATATACTGCGTGCTTATGTTTCCCATGTGTAATTATATGATGTGGACGATTACTTTGATACACCCATGTTTTTGTTTTTGCTTTCTTTCGGTTCTCATGGATACACATCTCCTGTTGGTTTGGGATATTCTGCTGCTAATAACTTTGCTGTGGCTTTAAAGCATTTAAATTGTACACTTTTTTCAACAAAACTTTTCATTTCCGTAGAACTAAGAAACAAAAAAAAAAGCCTATATCAAAATGATACAGTATGAAGGTAACCAAACACTACCTTGAGGCAGCCCACCCTCCTAGCCTGGAACGAAGGGTACCTATATCAATCAGTTAAGCAGTTCCCTTTCAATATTCCTGCCCACCTCTAGCTTAATCGGTATATATCCATGACAATATAGACGCTCCTACGGGTTGATTCTCGAACGGCCCCGTCTTAGACTATATGCTGTGAGGCTTCTATTCAGCACCGCGGACCTACTGTCTTTCCTAATGTGATCGTCAATATGCTGTTTCAACATTCAAGTCCAATAAGCCTCATTCTTTGCTATGTCAATGCTTCCAATGCCAAGTATGCCAGGGTAATTAACGTATTTACAATTCCCATATCGAAATACAGAGAGACAAGAATATACAACTCTCTCAAGAAAGAAAAACGAACCAAAAGAGCACGTCAAGCCAACAACTTCCACCGAATGCGCTCCTGCATCCCAGCGTCAATGCCAATCCTCTCCAGATAACCCTCAACACCACCATAGCGATCTCTCAGATACTCAGTAGTATCAGTAACAAAGCCAGGTGGACAACGCGTATAATCCTCCCCAAGCCCAAGCGCCCGAATCTCCTTTATGCGCTCCTCAAACTCAGGAACAAGTTCCAGCTCAGACCTACTGTAATCATCCACAACAGCCTCAGTTGGCACGGCATCACCAGCGAGAAGTAGCATCAGCAGAACAACCAGTCCCGTCCGATCTTTGCCTTGCGTGCAATGCACTAGAGTAGGATAGCTCTCTTCACGGGCCAGTAGCTCAAAGACTGCGCGCATTTCTGTCATGCTCGAATCCAGAGTATCTTGGGCTAGCCCTGTTAACCCGCGCGGTTGCATCACCTGTCCACATACTAGACGAACTGCATCATTGCGGTAGCCTGTTGTTACCAGGCCGATTGCTTTCCTGCAGAGGTTATTAATATATGCAATCAATTCGATTTCCGTCTTGAGTCTCATATATGACATCGTATGCAAAAAAGATTGACAGGGAGCAGGGAAACATACAGATAAGTCATCCAGTCCAATTTCCATAGTAACGCGCGCTCGAACCCCTTGCCTGTGAGACTGATCAAGGCACGTTCAGAACCAGGGATCTGAAGCAGGTGTTCATCAGGGTTTGTAGGGACAGGAGCATCAGTCAAGTCGATCTCCGACGAGTTGGCATTCTCACTGCGACGTTTCCGCGTCCCCATTTGGTGTTCTGTTCTATATTGAGTTAGTTCGCGTTCACTCTGCTTCCGCTTCTGCTTCTCTTGGAGACACATACGATGACCGGAGGTCGATCACAGTGTGAATGTGTAGCTCTTCGGCTAGACGCCGTTTATCTCGTTCTGATGCATCGTCAAGCTATAACGTCGTCAGAGTCTGTCTCGGACTGTGTACAACGTGTCCGTGTCAGAGAGCGGGGTCAGTTACCCTTGCGCTGCGAAAGAAGACGCCTTCTTTCAGGATTCTGGACGATGGTCAGTTGAAGAGTTGGACGCGTGTAGAAGTCGCGACTTACTCTTTGCGACAGAATTGATTTACCGATCGGCCAACATCGCGGAAGTTGATGATGTTGTCAAAGGGCCGGTCGGGCGAGTCTAGATCAACACTTGATTGACGGGCCATAGTGAGAGAATTAGATATTAAACATAAACGTAGAAGTAGAAATAGACATAGACATAGACATAGACAGAGAAGTCAGAATACAAGTTGGTCCGTGGAAAGATGGAGTTGATAAAAGATGTGGAGTAAATGGCGGTGGACGTTGGGCAGCATCGCCTTGGTCGCCTGGACAATGAACTTGCATTCCCATTTCTTGGGGTTTCATGAGATTCTTAGTTGTGATGGTTATTCTTTCTAATGGGAGTTGAAGATATTATAACAATGTAGGTTGTTGTAAGTTATAACGTTAGTTATATAAGTTAACTTAACCGTTGACAGGAACATAACCTGTTCCCGAGAACCATCAACAATTGCAATGTACTTTTGCACATCAACACCCAACTACACATATGCAGCTCTGCTCTTCCATTGTGGCTGCAAGTACGACCAATCGTGATTGAAGTTGAAGCCAGTCTGATAAGCACCATATGCAACCAGCTCCACCTGACTCAATTTCGCGCCTTGATCGGTCAGCGCCCACAGGCTGATTGCCAATGTGTTCTCACCACGATTGTTGATCACCCCTGGCGGGAATGGGAACCTTGTCTGTGGACCAATGTGCGGCATATAATGACCGAACTGGTATCCATTCATGAAGATCTGGACCACAGCAGGTGTATCGGATGCACCTAGCTGCAGACCAATCGGAACATCCAGGTCGGAGTCAAGGTTCAGCTTGAAGGTCGTTGTATAGAATTGGCCTTCTGCTCCCGACACTCCGTCTAGGGGACTGGACGATGTTGCAGCTTTGGAAGCCTTGTATCCTGGAAGATGCCAGCCCATGCGCTCTCCATAGAGACCTCCTTCGTTCATGGGTCCTCGAACAGGATCAATATTGGCTTCACCTCCTGCGTTGCCTTGGATGCGCCAGGAAGTGAAGTTTGAGCCAGTGAGAGTGGCACCCAGGATGCCACGAGGGTTCTGTGCACCATTGGGCTTCACGTTGGCTTGGTCATGCCCAGTATAGTCCGTGACGACGGTCAAGACATTGTCGGTTTCACGAAGAGTAGATTTGCTGAAATCGAGCTCGTCCGATGTAGCTGCGAGAGCAGGATCACCAACAGCCCCTCCGACGTATGCTCCATTCAGCCAGGCGGCCCAACCAGCAGCAACACCGTTTTGGACCGTGATGTTGGCGCCTGTTGCGGTGGTTCCATCGAATCGACCGCGGTAGATTTTTGTTCCAGTGTGATAGCCATAATCCCCAGAGTAAAGCACAGGGAGAGTGAGAGGGGCCACGGAGTTGACTGAGCTTGTCTTGTTGCATACCGTCCAGCGAGAGTCATCATAGTCTGCCTTGATTTCTGGAAGAGTGTCTTGCGCTTTCCAAGACTTCAAGGTTGGCAATGAGATTTTGGCGTTTTCAGCTCCTGGAGCCGAACCGATCAAACTACCATATTTTGTCTTTTTTGTCGAGATTGCCTTGCCATTCCACTTGATCTTGGTAACCTTTGAATTCCCGGTGTACACCCTAGCCCTGTTAGCAAGATGTCTCTTCCCCATAAGAATAGTATCTTACTCGATAGATGTTTTGTTTGCATTATCACCCACAAGGCTGACGGTGTCTCCCTTAACAGAGGCTGTGCGAACCAGATATGGCCCAAGAGCGAGAATCTGCTCACTAGGAGATACCAATGGATTGGAAGTAGTGGGAACGGCGAAGAAGTTCCATGCTGTCTCCTTGTCAAGAAGATAGACTAGCACCCCATTCGAGAATTTGAGCACGGTAGCGCCATCTCCTTGAGTATAGGAGTACTGGGTCCCGTGGTCTGATGCACTAGAGCTCACGTTTGAATTGCCATATGTTTGGAAAGTGAGGGCCTGGGTATCTTTGAAAATAAAGATTCCTTTTTGTCCGATGTTTAGGTAGAAGACAATGACATCCACGTCGAGAGTGGCGTACGTCAAAACCTCGGCTGAGGAGTAGAGAAGACTCGAGGCCTTGCCAATCTGGTAGTCAGTGACTATGATTTTACTTTGACGGCCAGCCAGTTCAATATCTGGAATAGTGATAGCCCCTACAACGTAAAAGTTAGCACGAATCTTTGATCCAGATTTGAATACATACCGGCCGAGGTGTTGACATTCAACGAAAAGGTAGTCACAGCACGGGACGAGCTGGTTGCATGTGCCAGAACATAGAAGCCAGCCTCGGTTTCCGGGTTCCGTAAGGCCCAAGTATAAATACTTGCATCACTGGTATATCCCGTTCCATTTCCTTCCATCTGGGTCTGAAGAAGACCAGAAGAGACACGGGTGAACAGACCCAACAACTTCGTCTGCTTGAGCTTGTCACGAATCTCACGAGTCTCTCGCAAAGGAGCAGAATAGTCATATGATGTATAGACAACAGGAGCAGCGCTGTGACCCCAGCTAGTGCCACCAAAGACCATGTATAGGTTCTGCAAGGTAACCCTGGAACCGACGTTGTTTTTGTAGTAAACATCCGCAAACTCGGGCGAAAGCTCCGTGGCACATGTATCATAGAAAGACCCGGAGCCCCAGGCCGAAAACCAGCCACCTTCAAACTCGGGTAGATAGCTAGGTTGAGTATAGCTGTAATTGGAAAACCATTGAGCGTAAGTACGAACGAGATTGAACCCCGTGTTTGGATTGGTGCAAGACAAGCCACCGGGATAAGAATCCAGACCGTAGACATTGACAGCACCGCCGACATCCTGGTAATCAGTAGACCAACTCATAGAGCGCATTCCTTTCTCGTTATGTGAGCTCGGGACGACAATGCCAGCCTCATCAAATGCAGCTGCAATTTGCTCCATGTACTTGACAAGGGTATTGTCGGCACTATGGGTGGTCTCTTGCAACTCATTCTCATGTTGATTGAGAATAACCGGGCCACCATTTGTGATCTGATTTGCCGCGATGATCTTGCCGACCTCCTGGATCCAGGGATACCATAGATTGTAGTAAGCCGTGGCACTGGTGCGCGCACTACCCATCTGGCCATTAGAGGCCCACAGCGCGAAACCACCAGCAGAAGTCTCGGCATTGACATAAGGACCGGCTCTTGCAATAACATACAGACCTGCCTGTTTGGCGTAGTCGAAGACGCGCTGGATGTCATGGGCGCCGTTTTCAAAGTCAAAGGTATCCTTTGAAGCAGAGTGGAAAGACCAGAAGAAGTAGACTATAGCCAAGATTTGGTCAAAGCGTATTCCATGAAGGTTTCATGTTCAAGCCACTTACTTGATACCGCATTAAACCCGTTCGAGCGTAGCTTCTGAAACACATCGAGCCATAGCTCCGGCACGGGGAGTCGCTGGTAATGAAATTCACCGGAGAAGACAAACACCCTTTCTCCCTTGATGGAGAGACTGTATTTATCCCAGGTCACGTCAGTAGTCTTGCCATTGTCTGTTGCAGAGACGAAATGACCGGACAAGAGTCCGAGGACGAGTGGGAGAAGCGCGAGGATACGCATTTTTGAGCGCTAAGCAGAGGTCCCTCCATGCTTGAGTATTTAATATAAACAGATGCCCTCGGTCTTCGTGGTAGCAATACCCCGTGAAGCTGGGATTGGTGGATGTTTAGAAATGACATGTCTGCATTGGGTAATTTTCCAGGCCACTTGGAGATGCGGGGGATGTCGCATATATTCCGTCTATTTAACACTTTCTCTCTCCAGTTTATAACGAATATGTAGAATGGCTTGCTATGGAGGTTGCTGCATAGTATTGTCGTTCCTTTGGAAGATAATATACGTACAAGAAAGTCAGAAATTATCCAGAAAAGGAACATAGGGAAAAAAAAGTAATAGACATCAATGATATATAACAAACCATACATAACTCCGGCCATCCTCCATAGCACCAAGTCTCCAATTTCCGAAAAAAGCGCCATTTTAAATTACTCCAAATCCGCCCCCTCCAAAATAATATTACATCATGGGACATAGACATCATACATAAGAATCACAGATCCTCAGAAAACCTCGACTCCCGGGCAACACTGCCAGTCTCACCCAGTGTAGGCGGAGCAGGAAGACCCTGTTCAACAGCACTATTACGCAACCCCTGGATATCAGTACCAGCAGTATCCTTTGACTTGGACGAGGGAACCTCGGAGCCACGGCGGGAATCACCAGGACCATTCGTCATGGGCTCATCAGAGCGCGAAACGGTCTTGAGGAAAGTCCTCCGGAGACGGCTTGGCTTCTTGCCATTGCCATTTTGTTGGGTTATCGATTCCGGGGAAGAATCTTGCGTTCTGGTCTTCGTCACGTCGACATCGTTACCGTGGTAGCTGGAAGATCTGTTGTGTACTGGGATGGAGTCCGACCCAACGATAGGGTGCGAGCTGAGAGCTGCTCCGCGAGTCTCGTCTCGGCCGGTCAGGGCAGCACCGCCCTGAAAAGCGGGCTCACTGTCTGTGTTGAAATCTGGGCCAGGCTGATGAGGATAGACAGGGAATGGTCCACTGGAACGGCGGACGAGACGATCACGGAACCAGGTCTTGAGCTTGGAGTCGGCGCGGGGGCTCGAGACCGGACGCTCGAAATGGTGTATCATAGTTGGGCCCGAAGTACTAGCAGCAGCATCTCGCTGTTCAAATTGGAGTGGTGCAGATTGACGCCTGGGCACTGCAGGTGGGACCTCGGTTCCAGTGGTCCCGTCAGCCTCCGTTGCTGAGGTTGCTGAGACCGAGGGGGCAGCTGCGGCTAGAGTGCCTGTAGCAGCCGCCACCTCTGGCTCACTAGGGGCCTCCTTGGGTTGGGCCTCCTCGGGTTGGGTCTCCTCGGGTTGGGTCTCCTCGGGTTGGGTCTCCTTAGAGACATCGTTATCCGGGGCCACACTAGGGGCCGGCTCCTCCACGGTCTCCTGAGCTACAGGCGACACAGGCTGGGCCTGCTGAGTCTCAGACTCTTCTACACGAGCTCGCTTGCCCTTCTTCCTCCAGAGGAAGAATTTAGGGATTGAAATTTTGCCCTCGGACTTGTTTTCGCGCTTGTTTGTACCTACTTAGGGTGGTGAGAAGATGCTAGGTAAATTGAAGACAGAGGGACTAACCTTTCTCTTGCTTTTCCAACTCACGGAGCTCAGCTTCGCGTTGGCGTTCAATAGCCGCACGTCTTTGCTTCTCCTCAGCATCAAGGCGGACCTCCACATCATGAGCCCTGCGCTGTTCGGCATCATCAGTGATCTCATCGAGTGCGGGCTGGAGGCGAGTACGAGCAACAGCTTCGACATCAGCCATATCCATGTACCGTTGACCGCCGATGTTAACGCGATCGCCTTGCGCGGCGGCCAGTTCGGAGGCCTCTGCCTCTCGTCTAACCCGCCCCTGGTCGACCTCATCCCAGTCCTTCTGTACAGAAGGTGGAGCTCGGCCAGTGTTAGCGTAGAACCTTGCATCCATGTCCTGGAGGGTTGCATCGACATTGCGGCGAGCAGCTTGCATGAGCAATTCGCGATCCCTTGTCCTTCGCCCATCCACTTGGTCCATCTTGGTTCGCAAGCTGGACATCTGGTTCCGGATATGTCTCGACTGCTCTGCATCAATCTGTGAGGCATCTGCGTCACTTGACGTTCTCTTCCGGCGGGTAGTGAGGCGCGATCGTGACGGCTGAGGAGCTGTGCCATAGTATTCCTGATACTCGGCGTTCTCATCTTGCATGTGCGCGAGCTTCTCAGCAGCTCGCTTTTGCGCCGCGTCCTGCAGGGCGATGGCGCGTCGGAGGGCAGACCCATCCGTACTAGACACAGTCTTGCGGTAGCCCAGCTGACTCTGTCCTTTTCGAGCTGCTAGGACGGCGGGATCCACTCCACCGGTCTCTTCCTTGGTTCCGGTGACTTTATACATGTCCTTTGACATAGAGATCGCCGCAGCGCGTAGGGAGTTCTTGTAGTTTTGCTCCTCGATCTTACTTTGAACAGGTGGATTCGAGGTATACAGCTTCGCGTTGGTGTTAGCGATACGATGGATCCGGCTTGCTTCGTTGGCATTGTCCAAATGATCAAGGGGGGCGTCGCTTTCCATGCGAACGTGGCGCGCAGCTGAACGAGAAACCAGACCGTCGGATGAAAGGCGTGGCTCACTGGGTATCGAGTCGGCTCTCTGACGCGACTGGGTATAGGCACCTGTCGCAGCCTGGAGGGCCTTCGCCTGCGGGTCACCACCGACAGCAGTATGGTGTAGGTCGGCGGAGATGCCGCGCTTGTGAGTGGGTGACTGAGCAGGGCCAGCAGTTCGTTGTTCACCACGGACGGCGAGCACCGCAGCGCCTAAACCCGCAGCGCTGTACCCGGTTGGGGCCTGAGGTTGCTGGGGAGGGGCGAAGTCTTTCACGCAATACGCGGCCTTTTCGGCAGCCGGCTGTCGGGCCGGGGGTTGCCATACTTCGACCGGTTTGCGGTTCGCATGCGCGAGGGCAGAGGCGGCCGATGCATGGCTGAGGTTGGGGGTTCCACCAGCTCGTGGGTCTACAAAGCGCATCGTTCATCAGCTTGCGATACGCCTTATCTCCTCTCAAGGGGTGATACTCACTAAAGTAAGTATTCGGCGCGGTCGGGGCGCGCATGGACGCCTTATGTTCGGGATGGGTCACATAGAGGGCAGCTGTCGCGGCTGATTCATAGTTCATCGTTAGCGACCAGTGTCCAGGTGCGGAGATGCAGAGATGTGCAAAGATGTGCAGTCGATCATGTCCTTACCGTCATCTGCTAGCCGAGAGGACCGAGCAGGCATCGCAGTCGCCATAGTTGTAGACCTTTACAGGATGAAAAGAAAGGAGGAAGGGAATAAAAAGCCATTGAACTATGGGTGGGATTTGAGGACCGAAAGCTTCTTCTCGTGACGTCGCTATGTAAAGATCGAGGTTAGTCATTGCATCATCATGAAATTGAGTCGATGGAGCTAAAAAGAACTAGTCCTTCCGCATTCAAACTATGGTGACGTGGGGACTTCGGATTCCCGGGATTTCCTAACCCTGATTTACAACCCTGATCTACACAAGTTTATGTTCCTTGTCTGATCTGATCTGAAGTGTCTCGTGTATTAATTATAATTATTACATTCTATATCGCATTCCAGTAATGGCTCAAAGGTCCCCTTATCGCAGATGAAGCATCTCGAGGATGTCATGACGCGCAAAGAACGATCGGTTCCATTTCCCAAAGATATCTACAAGAGTAAAAAAAGTCAGTTCGGTGGAGGAAGATGATCCGATGATAGACTCACACATGGGGATACTCAGTAGGCAGATACCTACTTGAATACTACCGATGATCACCATAGTGTGTTTTATGCCCCCGTGGGCAAACCATTTGTAGGCGTAAAAGGTCAAAACGAAGCTGAACATGTTCTTAAAGACCAGCATGCAGGTGAATGCCTCGATTGCCATTTCCCCTATATTCAATCAGTATACAGATCCTCGGGAGAAAGACTTTGACATACGATGGGCATCGACAATATAAAGCGACGCAGCAACTGCGCCCATGACCATGCCAATGATCAAGAATGCGAAAAACACGTCTGGCACTATATACCCATAGTGCATGACATCGTTGGCTGTCCATCCGAAGCCGTATATCCCGATGCCACAGAAAATGAGCTGCGGGAGCACCAGCAGGATACGGAACTCCGGTTCGTATTTGCCATGGTTCAGGCGGATCATCAATTTGTTCGTGGAATCACTGAGCAGTCCAGATAGGAAAAGGCCCACAATAGCACCGATGAACGCGCCCGTGTAGAGGTACCCGGTCTTGTCTTCCTCGAACCACATCGGTGGACCGAGGAACACAATCGCCAGAATGACACCCACAAAGGCTACCCAGCCGATCACGACGCCTTGAATCAGGCAGGCCTATTATCAGTCAGTGCCTGGGCGCATGAACCTGGACTGGTATACTTACCCAGAAGATCCCCGGATGGAAGAACAGCGGCAATGGACGAAGTAGCAATTTGAAGAAGCTCTCGTCTGTCTTTCGGCCATTGAACAGCCGAAGAGATTTGACAAACGAGTTTTTCTCGGGGATTGGAGCAGGAACCTCTGTTCTCGAAGTCCCACCCAGTTCGTTTCTGTTTTCCGGCCTGAGCTCCTTGGTCTCGTCATTCGACGCTCCGCTGATCGAGGTAGACTCGCCTTGGCCATCCTGATGCTTAAAGTCCGTGTTCAGATGATCAGGACGTCGGAAGGCAGTCTCAGGCACAAAGAAGAACGTCAATGGGAACGAAGCTCCTAGGAAGATCGCGACCAAATAGAAAGACCATTGCCATCCCAAGGACTTGGTGACCTTGCCAACCACAACAGGAGTCAAAAAGGCAGCCCCAAAGAGAGAGACATTGGATACGGCCATGCGCTTGCCTCGCTCCTAGCCTCGTTCATCAGTCTCATCTTGGTCCAACATCCACAGAACGACTTACATGAACGAAGTATAGATCTCCCACGCAGGCATTAACCAATGCCTCAAAAGGCGCCAATGCAACACCCTGGAAGATCCGTGACCACAGAAGACTATTATGATTCTTCCCACTGACACCAGCCCAGACACAGCTAACAACCATCAAGATATGCCCAATCAGAAACAGATGGCGTTTACCCCAGACTCGCGCCGTGGGAACGATCAGGATACCCGCCACACCAGTACCGCACAAGTGATACCCCGTCAACAGAGCAGCAGCCGTAAACGTGATATTCTCGTAGTCCGCAATTGTAACGGTATTCGCAGCCAGGATGGAGCTGGTGGTGGTGCACAGAACGGTCACGAATGATAGGATGGCGAGGATGAGGTCGCGTCGCCATAGTGGCCAGTTCTGCTCTGTTATCAGCCAGGAGACCGCTTTATGTGATGGCGCGCTGGGTACCTACCAAGGGATCATTGGGATCATCGCTTGGCTGTGGCACGAGGATAACCGGCTGCTTGCCCGACCAGTCGCACTTGAGGCCCGAGGTGCCTAGCGCCTGGTCGCTCGCATTGCTGTTCTGTTCGTAGATATTGGAGGTGCCTGTACAGCTGGGTAAGCATCATACTCGACCGAACCTTGGGAGGGCTATAGAAATCTGACCTGGAACGTGGGCCTGCTTGGTATCCAGTACTCCGAGACCCATTCTCGCAAGCTAGCGACTCTACGCTAGGAAAGGAAAGTCAGAAAGACCAGTTAAGTAGGCCAGGAGGGGAAGTGTTGGAGCTCCCAGGGGAACTAAACCTGGACTTAGGTTTCACAGGCAGGCATCCAGGCCAATAGGGGGCAAGTTCAATACAACGCTATAAGGTGATCAGGTGGGAACTTTACATTCTCCGACTGTGTTCCCAGTTCCCAGTTCCCAGTTCCCAGTTCCCAGTTCCCAGTTCCCAGTTCTCAGGTGTTATGGGTATTGGTTCGGCTGAATAGGTCTTAGCCCGAGAGATCTACCTGTTCACCGTACTACACCGTGCAGATACTTCCAATAGTCTGTTATTTCTTTACAGTCTTTCAGTCTACCCCAGTCCCGTTCCAGACGCGGGGAAAGCTGAGCCAATGGTTGGAGAAGACTGGAGATTCAGCAGAGATCTGCAGTTTGGGAGTTCTGAACCGAGGCATCACATTCGGGGCTCACTCCAGGTTTCTTCTTATCTTCGGTCGATATGGATATATTTTCCTGGTAAAAGAACCACTGTGCACATGCAGAACAAAGACTCACAGGCTAGAGTATGCAGTGCACCAGTAACCCAAGTTTGTACGGAGTAGAGAAGATCAGGAACTGCGGTCCACTGTGGAGTAAACCCTATACAGTAGCGCTGAGTGGCTTGTATCGCCAGGTATGGAGGCAATAGTGGCCGGGGGTGAGGGACGTGGGAATAGCAGGATCTGACTATGAGTGGATGGGTAAAGAAATATTTATTGTATGTAGACTAATGCCACGAGTATCAACCACAAACACCACGACAAAAGCAAACGCATACATGTGCAAGTGGAAATACAAATACTTCTCAGTTACACAGGGTACTAGTAGATGTATCTATTGGATCTACAGCGCCTACAGTACAGCCAGCCCCTGGCCGGGTCAAACCCCCAAGCTCAGTTTTCAAGCGGGGGGAGCTTGACTTCACCTTTGCATCTCCCCCAATTTAACCATGAAGTTCAACATCATTGCCCTGGCAGCTCTGCTGACCACTGCCGCTGCTCAAGGTCTGGGCGACCTGCCCGATTGCTCGGTATGCACCCATTAAACAGGCAATGAGCGGTCTGCTTACCAGGTTTCCCTCTACAGAAAGCCTGTGCCACTGGCGCCATTCCCAAAAACTGTGGCATTGACTTCAAGTGCATCTGTGAGGCCAAGTCCTTCCTGAATGATGTTTCCTGCTGTGTGGCAGACAAGTGCTCCGTGGCAGATCAGGAGAGTAAGTGATACCAATCTCGATGGAAGACTCAATGGAACAGACCCAGCTAACATGCTTTAACATCACAGCCACCCTCAAGGTCGCCAAGTCGATCTGTGCTCGTGGCGGTGTGACCGACCTTCCCACCGAGGTGACCTGTTCCAGCAGCAGTTCAAGCTCAAGCTCTGGAACCAAGACTAGCACTGAGGCATCGGCCTCGACCTCGACCTCGTCTGGCTCAACTACTGCGTCAGCCTCTGATGCTTCTACCACTAACGCTTCCAGCACTAGCTCCGATAGCTCATCTTCTGCTTCTGCTTCCGCTGCCGCGACTAGCACTGGCGCGGCTATGCCTGCTCGCAAGGATTCTTCTCTCGTGGCTGCTGCTGGTGCCGCTGCCGCCTTTGCCATCCTTATTTAAAGATGGAGCGATGATGGGTCATGTCGAATGGATATGTGCTATCATTAGCGGTATTCAAATATTTGATGATGGGATGGGGGCGAGGCGACGATGACTTTATTATGGTGTGATGCACCGGTATCTTTTAATCCACAATGCTGCCAATAATTAACCAAGGTTACGCGGTTTCGTGATTCTCGAGCGGGAAGAACATGTCTGATTTCGGTAATACATAGGTAGAAAGGGATATCGATAACCAATGGGGACTCAGAGGTCGCGAGTGTCCTCCAACAGCTTGGTCAAGCGTTCCTGGCGCTCCTCGCGGAGGGTAGTAAAGATCTGCAGAACCTATCAGCTGCCGAATAAAATATACCATGTTGTC
>ERZ1673737.1945-NODE-1945-length-18435-cov-3.727040_pt1 | contig 18435 bp, 22 predicted proteins | sample MGYA00580211_ERZ1673737 | MGnify/ENA primary metagenome ERZ1673737 (study PRJEB41218, sample SAMN15661789) | gut metagenome | host: Homo sapiens | place: Canada: London | collected 2015-08-20/2019-03-30 | study: EMG produced TPA metagenomics assembly of... | reverse complement strand
CATTGTTTCTGAAATGCCTCCAGCGTGGGCAATGTCGGGTTGCAGAACATCCACCGATGAGTCCTCCAAAAACCGCTTGATATCCCAGCGAGTGTATAGGCGTTCACCAAAGGCAATGGGGATTGTGGTGTGCTGTGAGAGCTGTTTGATTGCCTCGGGATGCTCGCATAGCAGAGGCTCCTCAATGAACAGCGGCTGGTAAGGCTCCAGTGCCTTCGCCAGCTGCTTAGCCATTGGCCGGTGCAGACGACCATGGAAGTCCAGGCCTGCATCAAGTCCCAGAGCCTTCACTTGCTTCAGTCGTTCCACGCAGGACTGCAAGACTGCTGGGGAGTCAAGCCAGTTGACATCTTCGGTGGCGTTCATTTTGATACACTTGAGGCCCTGGGCGATTCGTGCTTTCCTATTATCCTGGCATGTTAGTAATATGTTCCTCCTTAGGATGCTTGTAGAAAACTCACGCTGCGGCCTCGACCTCACTCGGTCGGTCACCTCCAATCCAGGCGTATACCTGTACCTTCTGGCGCACCTTGCCACCCAGCAGCTGATGCACCGGCACACCCAACCTCTTGCCCTTCAGATCCCATAGTGCGATATCAATACCAGACAGGGCAGACATGAAGACAGGTCCACCCCGGTAGAATCCTAGTCGCCACACCGTCTGCCAGATGTGCTCAATGTCACTGTCCAGGATTATTAGCCTTACAGCAATGTCAATGGCTATTCTCAAGCATACTCGGCCTCGTATCCCACAATGCGCGGGATAATCTCATCCAAAGCACCCTCGACAGCGAGTGAATGTCCTTCCAGAGTGCCCTCTCCCCATCCAAACTGACCCTCTTCGTCGGTCATTTTGACAAACAACCAGCGGGGCTTCACCCGGAAGTACTCGATTGACTTGATCTTGACCATTTTGAACGTGAAAAGTGTACAGTATGATCACAAGAAGGATGCAACCGGGTTAAATGTCAAAGAGCTCCCCGCATAGCCAACACCCCACGCGGGGGCGTCGGGAAAAGTCCGGGGGTCAACACCCCCACGCCAAGGGGATTGTCTGCATGTTTCTATATATGATTGGCGGGAAAACCTCAGGATGCGGTACACATGTGTATGCTGTCATGATCCTCTTTCTAGTAAATTATTCTAGTACAGGTAGCGGAAGTTCGCATTCTCCTTGTCCGTCAGGTCGCTAAACGCCGTCCGATCCAATTCCAGCTGTCGGATATAGTCATTGTCTCCTCCTGGCACCACATTCTGTGCCCGGTCGCGACGTCGATTCTCCCAAGCAAGAACAATTGCGAGGAACACGATCAATGCGATCTCGATGAGGTTCGCCACGATCATCGACCAAATACCCAATGTATAGCCCGGTGCCTGTTCAGCTTTGTAGAAAAATGGCCCTGCAATATTACCAGTGCAAACACCCAGGAAGATCATTGCGTTGGTAACAACTTTCTTGGTGTGGCCTGCAATATTTCCTGTGAGGATCGAAAGGATGATCACAAATGAAGCATTGTAAGAGCCGGTCAGGTAGTAGCAGATCAGTCTCGCCACACTGTTGGACTCAGGTACAAAGTTGAGACCGAAGGAACCTGCTAGAGTCGGGAGAACAAACACGATGGCAACCATGCATCGGTTGTTGCGTGGCAGTCGGTCATTGATGAACACGCTGAGTAGGATCATCACTGCAATGAAGGCACCATACGGGATTTGCATAAGAGTTGTAACCACTGAAAACGGGTCAGCACCATCAAACGATTCTATAAAATATGGAGCACCCACGAGTTGAATAGCCGAATCCCTTGATAATCAGCGTTCCAAAATTTGAGATGCCTCCATTTGGGATATTTGCACTGAGGCCAAGCAGGAAGAATGTCCAGACTTTCCAGTCAGTCAGGGCCTCGAAGATCTGGTGAGGCTTCATATTTCGATTCTCTATACCAGTCTGGTTGTCTCTCAATCTTTCAACTGCGAGTTTCTTCTCCCGGTCCGACAGCTGTGGCGCTGTGACTGGGGAGTCGGGGAGGAATATGACCATCACAATGCCCCACACGCAGCATAGAGCACCGATAATCAAAAATTCGTACTTCCATGAAGCCAGGGATCCTTCGATCTGGCCAATCCCATATCCCAGTAGACCACCGACCGCGATTCCGAAGCCATTGGCGGTGTACCACAGTCCAATCCGAATAGGTTGTTGACGACGGGTATACCACATGCTGGTAATAAGCATGAAAGCAGGATCACTGTCAAAAGGCCACTAAGATAATGCACAAGTAACACGCTTGATGTACACATACCTGCAGGCTTCAGCTGCGCCCGATATAACTCGCAACACAGCGAGTTGGGTGAAGTTTTTAGCAGCCGCTATCAACATTAGACACCAAACAACATCTCAAGAGAGTGGAAATACCCTGTAGCATGAGGAAGAACCCCCAAAGAAAGATGTTGACACCAAGATATTTGCCGATAGGGAATCGCTGCATCAACAGGTTGGTTGGAAAAGACCAGACTAGGAAGCCAAAATAGAAGACACTCGACAGCCATGAATATTCGGCCCCGGAGAGATTCAAGTCCTCCTGGATTCCAAATATTGCTGCATAGGATAGCGTGGTTTTGTCGATCTAAACATCAGCAAACGTACCTCAGAGACTCAGATAAAACATACATAGTAGAACGCATAGCAAACCGATAAAAAGGGCAGAATCATCAAGTCGATCTTGCGAACCAGCCTCTTCTCCTCGCCAGGCTCAAAGCCTTCATGCATCTCATCCAGGTTATCAAACAAAGCCAGTGCTGCATCTCCATTGTGAATTTTTCCCGTATCAGTGGCGATTCCAGAGCCCTCAACATGCATAGCGGCTGGTTTGGGGACGTTGTTGTCTGCCATGGTGGAGATGATGTTTGAAGCTGAGTGTGAAACCTGGAGTCCATAAATATGATATACTGGGGAAAGACGCACTACCCCAAAATCCCCGCAAGCAATGGACCCCCAAACGGAGTCAATATCTCCGTCTCGAGAGCTTATGGGACCCCCACGCCAAGGATCGTCGGTGGTGCTTATAATGAGCTGATCCCCGTCAGTCACATAGGATGCAAGTTCGCAATGACACTCACTCGTCAGGAGGTCAGCCAGCACAACAGCCGGCAATCTTGCTGGGTCGTAATCCATGGAGCTGTCTACGATGTCACAGGTGAGGTCTTGTCTTCAGTGGAATTTCCTAAGCTGACTCCGTAGACTTCCTTGACTCCCACCCAGGAGGGCCCCAAGTGATCTTGCGATGTGCGGGAAAAGACGCAACTGAGGATTTCGATTCAGTTCATGCACCTGAGCTATTGAGCGAGGTCCTCCCCGAAAGTACAGTTCGAGGTCATATTGATCTAGCCGAACTGCAGGTGCTTGACCCGAAACTGAACGACACAATGCAAACAAAGTCGGACTCCAATGCCCCACCATCCTTGCACAGTCTGATCAACCTACATGATTTCGAACATGTAGCGCAAAAGCATCTGCCCGCTAATGCCTGGGCCTATTACTCGTCAGGAGCCGACGACGAAATCAGCAAGCGCAATAGTGCCCGCGCGTATCAAAAGATCGCACTTCGCCCACGTATTCTGCGCAAGATCCCCAGCGTAGATACTACAACTTCAATCTTGGGGCATTCGGTCTCTCTTCCGGTGTATATCTCTCCGGTGGGAATCGCCAAGCTCGCCCACCCAGATGGCGAATGTGCGCTCGCAGCTGCAGCAGGCAAGAGGGGCCTTGTTCAAGTACTTGCAAATGGCTCAAGCATGCCGATCGAGCGGGTGATGCAGAGCCGTAACTCACCCGATCAGCCTATCTTTCAGCAACTCTATGTGAATAAAGACATCCAAAAGTCTGTGGATACAGTGCGTCGAGCTGAAAAGGCTGGGGCTAGCGCAATTTGGATCACGGTTGACTCGCCAGTGGTGGGAAAGCGAGAGATGGACGAACGGTTGAATCTGAATGTCACAGTATGTCTTAAGAGTCCCCCACGTTGAATATCCCAGCTGACAGCTCGTATGCCACTGATAGTGATGCCCAGGGTCAGGGAGTAGCCAAGATAATGGCTAGTTCGACATCTCCTTATATTGACTGGGAGATTCTTACATGGCTCCGTCAACACACCAGTCTCCCCGTGGTAATCAAGGGGATACAATGTGTTGAAGACGCCGTGGAGGCATATGAACATGGTGTTCAAGGCATTGTTCTCTCCAATCATGGAGGACGTTCACAAGACACGTATGTTTTACTTAGGTCGTTCCAATGGTGTTTCCGTTCTCACATTCCACAGGGCTCAATCGCCACTTCTAACCCTTCTGGAAATCAAGAAATTTGCACCTCATTTGATTGGAAGCAAAATGCAAATCTTCATTGATGGTGGCATTCGGCGAGGGACTGATGTCCTGAAGGCTCTTGCGCTTGGTGCAACTGCTGTAGGACTGGGGCGACCATTCCTGTTTAGCATGTCGGCAGGGTATGGAGAAAAGGGTGTGCTGAGAATGCTCGACATCTTACGACAGGAGATAGAGACAAATATGGTTTTCCTAGGAGCGACTAGTCTTAAAGAGTTGAGGCCTGAGATGCTAAATGTCAGTCGACTGGAGAGGGATCTCGTTGGTAGTGTGAAGCTATAAATCACTAATCCTGACTATTTATACTTGCTTCTGTGCTTAGTCTCAACTGCTCCTTGTATCCTTCCATTCTGATTAGTAAATCTGATCCAATCTACCTTTAGCAAAGGTAAAGATGACCTAGAAATAAAAAAACATCATTGGTGCATCAACAAGGCCCTCAAGTGCTCCAATGCCAGCTCGTCTGCCGCTGATCTCGGCATTTGAAGTTGACCCCCACGCCCTCGGCCGCCCTCCGATGCGGGGATGAAAGGCGACGAATGTTCATATTTCCGTTGCTTTGATCTGTTTTATCGCAATTCACACCATGTCAAGCCAAATTGATGTTCTTCTTTACGGGCTCGGAGCGTAAGTAGTTCTATCCACTCGCGAGTTATATGCTGACCTCGTAGAATTGGCTCCTTCTATGCCTTTATCCTCAGCAAATCCGACCGCGTTCGCCTGACGGTCGTGGCCCGTTCCAACTATGAAGCTGTGAAAGCAAATGTACGTTCCGATAAGAACGAATAACAACAAATGTTAACTCTTTCTCGATAGGGCATCACTATAAACAGCGAAAACCATGGCCAGCATACTTTCCATCCCCACCGAGGTACATTCACACCACAATCGCTCAATTTGCTTAGCTGACACTCTGTTAAGTGGTAAAGTCTGCTGCTGAAGTTTCCCCGGTGGATTACATTGTGTGCGCGCACAAGGCCATCGACCAGGACGAGGTGGCTGGTCGGTTGCAACCAGCCGTTGACCCCAAAAGAACTACTATTGTGGTCATTCAAAACGGCGTGGGGAACGAGGAACCATTCCGGAAGAGATTTCCCGACAACACAATTATAACTTGCGTGGTAAGAGCTTCTCGTTTCTTCCAATTCATAATTTAGAATCTAACTCCCATCAGACATGGGTAGGCGCTACGCAAACAAGTCCGGGCATCGTCAAGCACACCAAATCCGAGGATATGCAGATCGGTCTATTCCCGAACCTCACAGTCAACAGTCAGACCGAAAAACAACGGCTCGAGACATTTGCCGACCTCCTCCAGAATGGAAAGACCCGATTCCAGGTTCTTGACGATATACAAGTACAGCGATGGGAGAAAGTCGTCTGGAATATAGCATGGAACTCATTGACCACACTCACCATGGTGGACACTCAGACCTGGCTGCACTCCTCTGAAGACGCGACACCATTCACACGCCAATTGATGCAGGAGGCTATTAACATTGCGCGTGCCTGCGGTGTGCCACTTAAGAATGAGCTGATTGACCAACAGATGGACAAGATCAATGCCATGCCTGGTATCGGAAGCAGCATGCAAACCGATTGCAAATGCGGGCGACCAATGGAGATCGATGTGATCTTAGGTTTCCCAGTGCGCAAAGCTCGAGAACTAGGCATTCAAGCGCCTTATGTGGAGGCTCTATATGTTCTTCTTCGGGCAGTTGATGGCCGACTCAGGGCGGCGCTGTAAGAATAGACTTGGTTGGAACAGAGATGAAGATCATCTCGTTTCTAGTTCAGTCTAGCGAGCATCAATGACATATCACGCTAGAGAACTTCCACCAATAACAGTCTAAATGATTCACGATCGTCTGTTTTGATACTCCAAGTAGGGTGACCTGGTGTAAGTGCATTCCCCCACGTAGAAGTCCCCCACGCGTTGAGTCATGTGAGAGGCTATTGGTCCTTTGGTTCTTGCGGAGCCTTGCCCTGCACCAATTCCCGCTTGATATTGTGTAGGTTAGTGTGTGATTCTCTTACGAGCCCCCACACGACATAGCCTGGCGATATCCATCCTTCATGTTGAAGCCGTGGGAGTACCATGTACTGTGGATAGAGCGGTCAATGAAGAGGCCGAGGGAGTTACAAGCAGAGATATTTTAGAAACCAATTTTCTGGGTGACTGGTGTCAATGACTAGGAAGATTAGAGCGTAGGCAAGACAGCGCCTTCGCTCATAAGCAGCCCTTTGTTCTCGGGGCTCAAGGAAGAATGTGTATAAATATGAGGTCAAATATTTCATGGATATCATAGACACCCGCCCTTCAAATTACTGTGAGGAAAGTGGGGCGGACATACAAAAGGAGTCGTGAGAAACCACAACACCAGTGGAAAGTTTCTTTGTACAGTATATCAAAGCGCCGTTGCCACGTAAGGGCGAATGTTCCCAATGCAACCAGAAAAAGTAAGAGCCAGCTTGCTTGTCGATCGATCCATCTATACCTGAGCGCCCAATATTTCCAACGCGAAAACGCCCATATCCAAAATATATCCGGGGAACATGAAATAACACAATCATCAAAAGAAAAAGCACAAGCGATAGAACATATACCAGGAGATCAAAGCTGAGTCGGGCTCTGCGGCCTTCGAATTTCCTGTAACTGAATCGATGTATTTTTGTCGCCCTCTGGTTCTGAATCACCAGATCGGGCATCTGGAGGCTTAATAGTCTCCGGTTCCTGGTCTACCGCGAACCTCCAGCGGTTGTCGGCACCCATGAACATTCGGAAGCCGTAACGTTTGTTCAAAGATGTGAGGTGTGCATGCCGTTTGGCACTGCTCCATGTGTGAGTGCCGGCAAAATCATTAAGCATCTGGCTATGGGAAATCCAAGGAATGACAGCTCCAATTGAACGTGGCATTCGCGGCGCTCGGAATCGGCCACGGCGGGTCCAAAATACCAAGAGCACCACTATTGTGTCAAATACAATGATAGTCAAGGCAATGGCAAGCGATGGGGCCGACGGGACCATGCGCCAGGTGCTTCTGGTGACGGTGGCATTCGTGGCCTGAATGGGCTCGATAAGGGGCTCTAGGTAGATGTTGCGCCATATTGAAAAGTAGGTGCTATATACCCACTGAAACACGGTTTGAGTCATATCCATTAGGAGGTCGGGGTTCAACGAGTCAGAGTCAGGATCTTCGCGCTGGTAAAGACGGGCAACGAGGAAACCTGCCCAGTCGTACGATGATACGTTGTATGTCCCGTTCCGCATAGTGGTGTTGCCGACATAACTGTTTGGGATGGCGGCAAAAGCTTTGTTGAACTGCCCGAGACTCACGGTCGCGTTGTCATACATGGCGCCTTCCGTGATCGATGTATTGGCCACCGGGTTATGCCATGCGATCTGACCTTTCTCATCGAAATTGATAGAGTAGTCCTGCAGTTTGGCTTGAGGCTCACAATGCAAAGCAATGGTGTTGTCGTCGGTGATTGGCGTATCTGCCAAGTAGTCCCACCGGCCAACGACCAAGACAGTCGAGGTTTGACAGATATCAGAATGCTCGGTGTCATCTGGAGATAGAAAATGAATGGAGAGAGCAATTCCTTCATCCTTGCCCTTTAGCGGTGGCATGCCTGCGGTACACTCCATCGAAGAGTTGCCGAACAACTCATATCGCCAATATTGACGACCGCTGGTTTTGTTGTGCACAAGCGCGTCGGTTGAAAGTGTCTGACAATCCAGTGTGGTACCCACCCCAAGGGTCGTTGCCCCATAAGTTACATCAGCGTCGCGGTTTTTCACGTGGATGGGAACAAAAGATTGGTTAGGACTTGTCCATGGCAGCATAGGGACTCCACTGGTGATGCTGGTCTGTATCAGATCATACTCAGTGAATTGAGCAGCAAAGTCAGTCTGCCAAAAGATGGACTGGCTGTAGTTCATGGTCAAATCCTGGGTTGCCAGAGTAGACGTTGCCATTTGTTGCGTGAAAAGTCCGCCCGCCACGACAGTGAGAGCCATATTGACAACACAGGCTATAGAGACCAGTCCCAGTAACACATGTCTATCACGTACAGACTTGAAGAAAATGGCAAAGGGACTTTGGGAAGAGTAATTCAAGGACAGGGAAGCTCGTGCGGACGCATTCCCACGTTGAAGGTGGACCCAAGGCTCCAGAACGCTAAGGTTTCGGTGGATGGAGGTGCAGAGAGACCCCACAGACGAGGCTACGACCGAGGGTAGGAAGGAAAGAACAACCTGGAATGAGCTCGAGTCGCCCTGAGTCAGGTGGCGGAAGCGGCCGTCCTTGAGGAGGGAAGAAATCACCAGTCCCATGAGAATGATGACAGCAGCCAAAGCTAGGAACTCCACGAGAAAGAAGGGAATGACGAGAAAGTGAGGCATCGGATCAACATGGGTTTGGAGATTCTCATCAAGTTGAACGGGGGAGCCTATTTACATAGTCAGTCGCGGGTCTTCAAAGGGACCATGTAGTGCCAAAGAAAGGGTACATACCATCTTCAGCAAGAATCTCCAACCGATTGCCACCAGGGCCCGGTCGCCAGTAACATCTAGCCTTTTTGAAGATACGCCGAAGTTGACGTGTGGAAAACTGATGAAACTCAGCGACTGGCTCGGCGAGGATGTTAGATGGGTGAAAGACATCCGCAGTAATACTGCACATAGCACCGATGGAGCCCGGATCGCTTTGGAGGAAGATTGGTCGCGTATGGTACGTGTAAAGGAGGTACAAAGCAGCCAAGATCGCCGAAACCAATATGAGCTCAGACCAGATAGCGGCAAAGTCGACGACGGCGATGGCAACCTGGTTGGAAAATCGTGACGCCGGGACAATGGTAGGCTTAGTGTCTGGATCAAACAAGCGACCGAGTGTCAACACAAACGTCTGTTTTACATCACGTTCAATCTTCGATTCGAATTCAGCTTCCGTCATGACGGTCGACGTGTCAAGCACCAAGAGCGGCTGAAGTTCCCCTAGTTCCTGGCTGATCACAGGTAGCTCAGTCACCGTGCGTCCTCCTGTGGTAGCGTTTTCACGAATAAAAAGCAAGTCACTCGTGTACGGAGCGCGCTGGGAAAGCAGGGCTTGAAAGTTCTCGATGCTGAACTCGGCATCGGTAAGTGTGCGGGTAGTGGTTGGGTCGATTTTGATAGACATGATGGAGCTGTTCGAGTGCATATTCACTTGAGCCTCCGCTTTGTGATACAGAATGTCGCAAGCGAAAGCGACACCCGTCGCGGAATACTGGGTCGAGCTGGACGTCGGAGTCGAGCTTGACGTCGAAATCGAGCTGGTCGCATTCACCCCAATAATCATGCCATAAAGGTCATAAGGATCGCAGCCGGACGCTGTAAAGGCCTGACTTCGGTTCGGAAAAGACTCCTTGGCAGCATCACTGATGACTGGTTCCCAATAACGCACTTGGAGGTAGTCGGTTTGAGGAAAGAAGACGCTCTCGTATTGAAAATCGAGAGTGCATTTGTTGGCTCCCCCGTACGCATCTTCCAAGTCAATCCCAGTCGCGTTCCATGTGATGTTTGGAAACTCCGCGTCAGTGTCATCGATACTCACAGCAAGGCTGTCACCAATAAGAACATTCTCACAGGACACTTGCGCCCAATACAAAGTTTGATCCAGCGTCCACGTTGTACTTTCCTCCAGGTCGCTATCCGGAATCTCGACGGGTGCCACTGCGTATTGAGCCGACCGAGACCGGCGGAGTTGTTCGTCCGTAGAGAGTACCGAGTCGACAGTGTTGTTTGCCTGAGTTGACATCCAGTTCGTCTGTGTGCTCAGGTCAACTAGATTAGGCCAACTTTTCATAGATCCATAGTCGATAACCGTCACTTCGCGCAGCTCAAACAGCGTACTCTGCAAGGCGGGAAGAATCATCCGTATCGAGAGCGTCACGAACGAGACCCAAAGTACTAGCCAGTGATGACGGCGTGCCGCGTTGATCGGGGTCAAAATGGTTTGCCCAAAGTTGTAGTTGATGAAGAGGACGCTCGCCGGCGCCCCTTCCGGGCGTGACAACTGAAAGTACGGCTCCAGGCGAAGAACATCGAAATCGGTGACGGTCCAGACCAAAACAAGCACGAGAGAAATGATAATCGGGACGTAATTATACGCGAAGGTCTGGATCGCGGAGACATCGTCGGTATCGTTGAAGAAGAAAAGACCCCCTTCGCGATAGCTATACTGCCGTAGTCCCTCCAGGCACAGCAGCATCGTCAACATCAGGCATACGAGGGCGACAAGGTAGGGCGGGCGCAGGGCCACTGGGCGCCAACCTCTGTTCGGGGCTGGGGGTCGAGGCAAACGAATCGAGGCAAGACCTAGATTGATTAAGATTAGCCATGTCCAGCACGGAAAGGAGAAGACTTACCCCGGGCCCAGAACCCCCGGGATGCCTCATCGTTCATGATGGATGGGCGTAGGATAGAAGGGCATTGCCAACGGTCAGGAGTATATCGCCATGATAGAAGAAAAGTGAAAAACCGGGACAAAAACTTGATCGACAAAGCCAAGAAAGATTTACATGACGTGGGAAAAAGAGAAGAGTTGGGGGAACGCGTGGACGTGGGGCCAAGGTCTTGGCTCAACTTTTTACGAGTTGACTACAGTAGACTACAGTATGTAGTCGGGCTCAAGTTGCTTGGAATACGGAGTTAGTCTTTTATCAGGTTGTGCTTCTATTTTATTTCTGACATTCTTTCTTTTTTTCTCATTCGGAACGGGTACGTCAAAAAGGTACCCGAGATTATTGCCCTGGATATCTCACTATACCAGCAATTTAGCAGATCTGACCTGGAATAAGCAACCAGGCCAGTGGTTCATTTCTAAGGTAGGCAGAGAATAACGTCAGGTTAGCAAGATGAGGGCAAGTGATAGTACCAGCAAAAAAAAAAAAAAAAGAATAAACATCAACCCAACATACAATATATATCTCAAAGAGCTTGGTGCTAACTTAATATGTACTCCGCCTAACTAAAGGTTATTCTTTCTTCCAATTGATGTTTTGTATCAAGGAACTAAGCCGAATCAATGTTGATTCCCGCAAATCTTACAAAGTGATGCTAAAGTGACCTGTAGAGGAAAAGGCTGAAAAATGAGACCTCGCGGCCTTGGAGCCTTACTGCCTTAATGCTGCCAGCCCGGAAGCGGTATTACATTGATCCGTATCTTCTATAACCTCCTCCCTGAGTCCCTTTTGCACGGGACATGGTCGAGGAGCTCATATATGGTCCTGGTAAGCTTAAATATATACTCTTGCTATCAAGATTGGGGTGGCCCATTCTGCTACCAAGAAGCACTCGACAAGGCCTCACCAGAGGGTGACCTGGTCTTCGCCTGCATCGCACTGCCATCCTGGAAACAAAATCTATCACAACTGCTAGCTCTAACCATAGAATCCTCTCTAAGATAGGTGTATCCGACATCCATGGCAGCAATATCGAGCAAACCAAGGAAATCGGGGCTATTGACGAATACCTCGGTGATACTAAGCATACCAAGCCTTAGGAGGCTCTCAATACAATGGGAAATAGTCCCTATTGTTGAAATCAGGATGATCCCTGGTGCATATCCAAAGTATCCGAAAGTGCCCAAAAGTGTCCAAGATAATCTGATTTCGTACCTTAATATCCGAGTATTGCCGAGGCCCAAGACGGAGCCCCTCAGCGGCCCCCTCACACGCAAACAAACACTTAACACAACTGCAACGAACATACTGAATAATTCCATTATTACATACTAATCATGCAAGCAGTGGTTTTCAAAGGTCCACTCCAAGTCGCGCTGGAACAGAGGCCGAAGCCTGAGATCCAGGCCTCGACAGATGTGATCCTGAAAGTCAGATACACAGCCCTCTGTGGCAGGTGAGCAATGTGACACATTCCACAGAGAGACAGCTCATGATAAGTGTTAGCGAGCTGCACGTATTCCGTGGACACCAGCCCTCTGCAAATGGATTCATAATGGGCCATGAGTTCACAGGAGAAGTGATTACCCCATGTCTTTGAAACACAGCAGGGCTAACATTCCTTGGTATAGGTAAGCTCAGTCGGACCCGACGTACAGTCCTTCAAGCTTGGCGACCGAGTGGTCTCGCCATTCACCGTGAGCTGTGGGAGCTGTTTCTACTGCAAACGAGGCTTCTCCTCTCGATGTGCCCGCAGCCAGCTATATGGCTCAGCGGTACTCGATGGCGGACAAGCTGAATATGTTCGGGTGCCGTTAGCCGACTTTACTCTATTTCACGCTCCGCCAGAGATTGACGAAAAGAAGCTGGTCCTAATGGCGGACATCTTCCCTACTGGCTATTTTGCGGCTTCTAACGCTTTTCGAGCCTTGGACCCCGAGGAGATTCAACAAAGTACGGTCCTTTTATTCGGCTGCGGCCCAGTGGGGTTGTGTGCTATTGCCAGTGCTTTGGATTATAAGCCGAAGCATCTACTTGCTATTGATAGCGTTCCAGCGCGGCTAGAAGTTGCCAAAGGTCTAGGAGCAGAGCCCTGGAACTTTCAAGAGGATGAAGCCGGTCTAAGACAACGAGTCAAGGATCTCACCGAAGACCGAGGCGCAGACGTGGTCATTGAAGTGGTTGGACATAGTAGTGCGTTGCGCATGGGATTCGAGATGCTACGACCATGGGGGCACCTCTCCAGTGTTGGTGTCCACAACCAAGAAATCCCGTGGACTGGAAATGAAGCCTATGGGAAGAATCTACGCTTGCAAATGGGTCGATGCCCGGTCCGAAGTAGGTCGACCGAAATCCTATCTCAACGGGTACTGACGAGCGATAGGCATTTTTGCACCGGCTATGGAATTGTTGGCGAAGAAGCAGGATGTCCTAAAGTATGCTCATTACCTCCTACGAAAATGACATGAAGACTTACAACCTCTAGTTTCATGACTCATGATATTCGACCTCTGTCTCAGGCTGCTCAGGCGTAAGTTATCTCGTTTACTTGACAACGTTTGATTAACACGACAACAGATACGACGATTTCAATGAAATGCGAAGTCAAAAGGTCATTTTTGAAGCCGACAAATAGCGATATCAGTCAAAACACTGATGGACTGTTGATTCTCCTGAATCTCAGATTGAAATGGGAGGAGTTATCCTGCTGGCATCGGGTTTGCATGTGGTGATGAAAAAATAGTGTATCACGAAAAGAGCAACAATCCCATTTACACCTCCCTACATGCAGTAGGAGGACAGTACCCATGATTGCACGCGAAGCTACATAGCCCCAAATAGGAATCATCCTCTCCAACAAGTGGTACTCCATGCGCTCCGGTCGTGGGTGGAGTAGGGACTGGATCACCGTACGCATTACAGAGGCATGGCCCCGGCGGGCAATACCCATAATTGCAGCAAAAAGCGCACAGCCCGATATAGTTCTCAGAACCTGATCCAGCGACGCAAACACTTCCTCCCCCTCCACCTCCACCTCCGGCAGGGGAGCTGGGCGAGCTAGTAGGCGGGGACGAAGGCGGAGTAGTGGGTGGTACAGTGGGTGGAATTGTGGGCGAGGTAGTTGGTATACTACTGCTTGTAGTGGAACTGGGAGGACCAGGAGGAACAGTGCCCAGAGAAGGAGTGGGTTGGCAAGTGTGAACACGCAAGCCCTGCTCAAATGCAGCAAGTCCATCTGGCTGGAGAGGATCGCTGAAACCCGGCGGAAGGGTCCCCACTAAATATTGCGTATTAGCAGTAAAATCATGCGAAAACAGGTATTTCTGCACTTACCATAGGCATTGAAGTTATACAGACCACAGACACAACCATTGATGATCTGTTTCAGACTTGTGCCAGAAAGAATTGTCTGTCCATCGCGAATTACCGCGAAGCTTTGTGAGCCAATCCCCATTGGAATTTCTTTAGCACTTGCGCCAGCTGGTGCATCATAGTTATAGACACTTCCCCCACTGTTGACCTGGACCGTGGCTGGAGCCGTGAGCAATGAAACCACAAAGACGGAATCATGCATGGATTGCCATCCATCGGGTCGTCCCATGAAATAGTTTCCACTACCATTATTTGCTGGAACCATGCATGTATCTGTTGCGTCACAGTCAACACCTCGAGGCGCCGGTCGATACCAGTAAACCAGCTCATCTGAAGAGATATGACTGTCGGGAGAAGACTCGCCCGCTTTGAACGCAGCAATGAATGGTTTTGAGATATCTAACCATCCATCGTGGGGCCTAAAACAGTTAGCCATCTGTATGCGAATGAATTGGATATCATCAGGATCTCACATGTCGTTCACCCATTTGGACGCGCCATCATCGGTGTGTGGGGACTTCAAAGGTCCGATATAATGACATTCTCCGTAGTCATTCCATGTCACAATCTCAATGAAGCGCGGCTTCAAGGTAAGAATTTCATTCCATCGATTAAACCACAAGAGGTCAGATGGGAAGTTCCAATTCTTACTGTAAGAAACCTCAGGTCCAAAATGAGTAAAGAACCACGGTGAGACGGCTATATTATCGTTAGCAAGAATCCTAAGGAAGTTACTATAGGGATTGATATACTAACGGGCGACATAGGCTTTTCCAGCAAGTGCATTGACATAGACATGGTCTCCATCGGCGACAGAAACACTTTTTCCAGCACTTGGAGCTTTGTTGTTTCCATTATTTGGCCATGCCATCCAGTTCAAGAGGCCATCGACTGGGGAAATGTCGGTTCCATATGATGGATGGAAGTTTGGCGCGAAGAAAATCGGTCTACCCACTGCCGCTCGCAATGCTGCTACATTGAGTCCGTCACCCGCAAAGGAAGAGACAAATATCTTGTTATCGACGATGAGTTGCGCGGGCCTACTGCCGTATTGGGCAATTTTCTGGCCGATTGCCGTAGCCTGTCCGATATTCCACCAGTTGAAATCGAACGATATGAAAACCTTCATGTCATTGTTGGCAGCGGAATCGTATGCCAGTTGGAGTTGTTGGTCAGTATATGGGTCAACGCCGATATTAAGCGCAAATGCATCAATTCCTAGGGATTTGGCACGCTTCATATCATCGTCATAGTCAGAAGAACTATGCCTATCACTAGTAATTCCGATCTATTTGACCGATTAGCGAGATGCAAAATCGCACTAAGTGGGAGTCTCACCATGAAGTGGGCAAACACCAGCCGGTCTGTTGACTGTCGTTTGTCAACACGGGTGCCATTATCGAAAGCAGATAGGGCATCTGCCAACATGCATAGGACAGCCAACAGAGCTTGTAGAAAACTACTTCTAGTCTTCATGCTTGGAAGATGCGCAAGAGCAGTCTCTTTCTTGGTTAAATGGATGTATCTATGCGTGTGTCAGCCTAACATCCTTCAACACATTCCTCCATTGACAAGAGAAGCTCAATTTTAGCGCTCACGTTCAAAGCTTCTTAGCATTGACTTTGCTGGTATTAGAACCGTATAATAGTTCAGGACTTTCTTCCAATGAGCGTGTGGTCGCCACAAGAATCTGCACACTAATCGATTCTGGTGACTGAGATTGATGTCATTGAATCCGTGAAACTATATCAGTGGTGATTCTTGAGTATTTCTAAGAATGGGTGATTGGAACGTCTGAGGGTCATCTGCCGAATGTACAGCAACAACAAAACCCCACCCTGTAGGCCGTGTCATGCACTTTAATTACCGGTCATACGGAAGCCAAATCTAAGGGGCACGCGCTCTCTTCCCTGCCAGGGAAGTTGTTGATAAAAATCCATCAGATTATTTTACCGAGTGAGAATGCTGCGTTAGCATTTTTCTATTCGAGGTCATGTGCGTAGAGCCCCTAAAGTGTATTCAATGAGGGTATTGTACTACAATCATAGGATGTAGACCAGTAACACCCCAAATTTATCTAGTCACCAGGAAACCAACTAACCTCCCGAATGTAACCCACGGGCTATAATTTCTACATTTAGCGGTGATTTAAATGAACAAGAAATAATTATCGAAGTCGAATGCTTCTGTAGCCCTGGAAATACAGATTACTGGATATCATGGAATTGTGAACATGGCTTATCCAATTAGAGCACACTTTCCTTGAGCTCGTTGCCATAATACCTGGGTGGAAGTCAAGAAGGAACAGACAACACTGACCAATTCAACTGTTGCCGGTGTAAGTGGGAAGAATTCGAATCCTACCTCATCAGAAATTTTATCTGTGCCAATTTCGTACTTCTCTCACTAGTATTGCTTACGACCAGGTGGGTTGGATAGCCTACCTACGTATCGGATCGGTTTGGGCTTGAAAGAGACGAAAATTAAGAAATAACCGAGAACGGAAGAGAAAGTTTGCGGAGTATATTAGAAGGAAGTCACTTATTCCCCGTCACTTTGTTTGAAGTGATTTACGTTGATCTTGGCATTTCTCACTCCTCCCGGTCTCGCTCTCTATATGTGCAACATAAAGAAACAAAAAGGGAAACTCACCGTTGATCAAAAAGTTTGCTGCTACATCAAACGGAGTATACATTTACGATACTGCCTGTCGAGCAGGATGAGCAGAAGCTGAGCCCGAAAGAGGCACATAATAGTGACATCCGAATAACCTTTGCTCTTAGATACCGATAATTCACTCGCTAGAAAGAGTAACAGCGTGCGTGTCTTCCCGCCGAGTGTAGTGTTGACTAGTGCCAGTCTGGGTGTGATTGTCTATTCATGGAAGTATCACAGTGTCGTTATGCTGACTTCAAAGCGACATTATTCCGCTTCCGCCGTGATGAGACATTGAGCTAGCGTATCCGATAAACTGCTATGTGTGCAGCACTCTGGACCATCTGGTGCTACCTGCTGCTAACAGTAAGCGATCATGAGCAGCGAAAAAGAAAAGATAATTATATGATAAAATCACGTAATAAAAAAAGCATGTAGATCATCAGGCCAGAAAATATTCTTGTGATAGGTTATCTCTGTCCAGATGACTATTTGTGAGGTTGCTACATTGCATGAAGCACTCAGTAAGCCCTCACTCACTCAAATAGCGCTAGAACATAAAGATCCCATGCACATTCTGTGCTACTGTTGATGCTAGAAGCGAGAGTAAAGGCGCCAGCGAACCTTGAAAACGCCAGCATAGCTTCCCTGCTATAAGTTATCGATATGTGTGGGGAACAGATCAGCTGTTGTTGCTGGATCGTACGAATGCCTATGCCCTCGATAATTTTCCTTTTTTTTTTTTAAAAAAAAAGAAGAAAAAGAAAACATACAGCTTTGTTTACTTATCCGCTCTGATCTTGATATTTTTATCCCTAGAGCCACAGAATCCTTATTCTCAGCCTCTAAGATACCGCATTGAAGTAGAAATATAAATAGAACCAGGACACACGGTTATGACTTTAGCAGAATTTCTGCATCTGGCCTAGTTAGTGCTTGGCAGTGGTTAATAGTGCTTGTTAGCGGGAAAAGAACTTTTCGATCCTAATTGACTCACAGGTTTCTATCTTTCCCAGTGACAGCGATACGGAATTGCTGCACAAAGCGTTTTAATATAATTCGACATTAAACGTCAAGTTGAATGCTTCTAGAAGTTGTGAAAGCGAAGAATCATCTCAGCCTTGTGGGGACTGTGCCACGCGGCATATGCGTGTGCCCTTCAAGTTCGAACTCCACCGCCTCTAAAAGTGGCTGATTCCACTACGCTTGTGCGAAAATATGCCACTAAACCATTAGTCGATGTGGCGCGGCATGGCCATCAAACGCAATCATAGACCAGAAAAACGGGTTAAACCTGTTGAAGGGTGGAGGGTACACGTATCCCGACATCCGGAGTAGCGTGTGGCGGATAAGTCTTAAAGCATGTTGACCCCCGTACAAATTGCATCAAGGCTTTTAACTGCTCTGCATCATTTATCATCTTACTCGAGCAATCATGCGCGGCTTAGTAGTCGCCTTATTAGCGGTACAGTGCGGCCAGGTACTCGGCCACCCTCATGCCGCCGCAAACACAGAATGGGTTCCGGCTAAAACTCCAACCACTCTGAAATCAACGCAGATGTCAGAGGTTGGCGAGACTGCCAGACT
>ERZ1673737.1941-NODE-1941-length-18454-cov-4.239470_pt1 | contig 18454 bp, 22 predicted proteins | sample MGYA00580211_ERZ1673737 | MGnify/ENA primary metagenome ERZ1673737 (study PRJEB41218, sample SAMN15661789) | gut metagenome | host: Homo sapiens | place: Canada: London | collected 2015-08-20/2019-03-30 | study: EMG produced TPA metagenomics assembly of... | reverse complement strand
TCTCCCCATTCTCATCAAAGAAAATCTTCTTCTGAGTAATAAGCGACTCCTGCAAAGCAGCCCCGATACGGACAGCAAGAACAGCAGACGCCAAATCAACCGGCAACGGCAAATCATCCAAACAAGCCGCCGAAAACTCCTGAGCCTCAGTAACAAAAGCATACTCAAAGCGATCATAATAGGTCTGAGGAATTTCCCTCCGAATCCCACTCCCATCATAAATATTAACATGATTAAGCGCAGGCTGAGTATTAACCGCCAACTTCCCCTTGGTGCCTATAATCTCCGTAACATCCTCCTGGCCCGCAGCCATCATGCGCGATGCATAGAAGAACGCAATCCGACCATCATGGAACTCAACCAGGCCGACTGCATTGTCACGGTCGTTGTGTTTGCGCAGATCGGGCTCGACGGCTGTGATGCCGACTGCGGAGACGGATTTGATTTTGCTTTGTTTGCCGAAGAACCAGAGGGCTAGGTCTATGTCGTGGATTGAGCAGTCGACGAAGATCCCGCCGGAGAATTCGGCGTAGGCTACGAAGAAGCCGCTTGGGTCGAGTTTGTCGCAGGTTTGGCTGCGGAGGACGGAGGGGGTGCCGATCATTCCAGCTTGCATCTTTTCGTAGGCGTCTCGGTAGGATTTGTCGAAGCGCCGGGAGAAGCCGCACATTACTTTTAGGTGTGGCTTTTTGGCGGCGGCATCGATGACCGACTGGGACTATTTCGAGGGTCTGTTAGTTATGTTGTTTTGGATGTTGCAGTGGTCGGGGTTGCGATGTATAGATCGGGTGGGTCGGGGGTACATAGGGAGATGGAGATGCGATTGACTTACAACTTCCACACTGGTGGAGATGGGCTTCTCGCAAAGGACGTGCTTGTCAGCTGCAATCGCCTTGAGTGCCTGTTCCGCGTGCACTGCAGTGGCCGAGGCGACAACCACGGCAACCAGGCCCTCGTGTTTGAGCATGTCGTCGTAGTTCTGGTACAGCCGGACGCCGAAGGGCTCGAGATGAGTCTTAGCCCATTCGAGCTCGACAGGGTCAGGGGAGCTAGCAGCGACCAGTTCAGCTCGAGGAGTACGTTCGAGGAAGTTGAGGGCATGGCGCTTGCCCATACGGCCAAGGCCGGCACAGCCGATTTTCAATCTTTGAGCAGACATTATATAGAATTGATTGAATGGAAGAAAAAAAGAATCAATTGCCAATATAGACAGAAATAAAAAGCTCTTATAAGAGAAAGGTGGAGACTAACGCGGATGTCAGTCTCCGAATGTTCCTCCGCAAATGTGGGGTCGGAAAGTGAGTTCCAGCCCTGAACCCATTCACGAAATAGCTATTATATGCCCAAATGAATATTACTCGGGTTTCTTAGAGTCCCGGCGTGCCTTACGTTTCGCTGCTACGTCAACAGGATCGGTGTACCCATCACCTCTCATCCAGGAAAGACCCTTGCGCACACCGCCACCCTGCACGGCCTCCGGGTTGGCCTCGAGAATGGAGCCCATCATTGCCCAAGACAAGACAAAGAGCAGCAGCTCACCGCCTCTACGGCCCTTCCACAGTCCGCGCTTGACGCCGGTCTTGTACGCCGAATCAATAGCGGCCCGGAAGAAATAGAGGAAGGTGCTGCGGCTGTTGCCCAGGAACAAGAATGGCAGACCGCCCAGCGCTCCGCTGAGGAAGAAGCGCTTGGTAGGGAGAGTAGAGCGGGGGAGATTGCTGTTCAGGAGACAGACACTGCCCCAGGCTGATCCAATGGCAACAGAGAGGATAGCTGTCATCTTAATGATGCGCTTCGATATGCTGTTTAGTGAAGTCATAGGCTGGGACAGGATGGCCTTGAGCTTGGGGATTGAAAGAGCCAGAGTGATGGTTGTTAGGAACCGGGCGAGCAGCGGCACAGAGAGTAGGATGTGATGCAGGAACGCCGTGCCACAGTTCGGGAGGTTCGGGTGTAAAAGAGCGCATGATAGATTCGAGATCGCAGGGTGTGCTGGACCAGTAATTGGGGAAATAGATGACACTGACGAAGGCAGGGTATGGGGGTCACCCGGGTGTAGGATTGGAGAAACGAATGCCCTATGCCATATTAGCAACTTCAATACCCTCCCAGAACCAACACAGACTTACGGCCAGCGGAGATCCGCGATAGATGCAAGGGAGTTCACAATCTCCTCCTTCTCAGGCCATGCGACGTCACTCGGGAGCGCGTCAGGTCGAGCCTGAATGTAGCTCGGCGAGAGCCTGAGAATAACATTTCCAAACCACTACAAAACCAAATTAGCAATCTCAACACGGTCCAGCATTCTCCGGCCACGAACCTTGGGTGTAGTCTCCCGATCAAAGATGAAGGCATGGAAGAGCTGCGCAAACGAGACAGGCATCAACAACCAACTACCAAACCACCACGGCCGCTTGTCCAACCAGCCCTTGGAATCCAAAGCATTAAACAAGAACTCCAAGCAGCGAGTACTAGAGTAAATCGCGGCCGACAGGCGCAGCTGGTCCTGCGGGCAGATCCCCAAGGCAAAACCTGCAACACTGGCGCCAATAGCCGGTGCATAGCGCGAGGTCAGGGCACGCGAAATGCGCGGGTTTCGCTCTCTGAAAGGCTGCGCATCGTCTGTGCGAAGGTTGGCGCGTAGTCGAACGAGGAAGCGGTATAGGAGGCGATGGAGGAGTAGGAGGAGGGATAGGGAGATCGAAAGACGGAACTTCGGCGAACGAAGGAGCGGAGTGCGGTCCTTCTTCCTGTAGGTGAATTTAGTTAGTATAACGTATCTAGAAACGGGCTTGGGGTATAGTTGGATCATACTGTGGAGCGCCTGTGAAACGGCCGATAAGCAGCCCACCCAGCTTCAACGCGATTCCAGATCCAACAAAGAGACGCAGCGATGCGCGAACAGCGGCTTCGCTGTGTCGATTTCTGGGACGAGCGATCACATCGTATCTCGATGGCTCAGTGAGCTTGTTTTGGAGAGCTGGGATACGCTTGGTCGCTGTTGCGTGGAGGAAGCGATATTCTTTGGCGGTGAGACACACGCGGAGGATATCGCGTAGTGCTGGTGGAGGGAGGTCCAGTGCATCCCCAGGGGGAGGATCTGCGGACATCTTGGGTGTATTGTCTAGGTCAGTGGAGCTGAAGTCCGGGATGAGAAGGGGTTCTGGGCGGAGAAGCGGACCTCGGCAATTCTTGGCCGCGCATAGTGGAATGTGAGATGTGATGAGTTACTACATGTAATTTGTTCTACTCCGTACTGTAGAGTAATAATCTTGAAGGTTATGGAAACTGTGTTTGCTAGATTGTATGATGAGGGCCTGAGGCAGAAACAGGCACATTGGTACTTTCACCTCAAGATAAGCTATTTTGTACCAAGAATAGCAAGCCTTCCACGACGCCCGGACGACTACATGTACGTAGGCGGACCATAACCCTGTGTTTTGTGGCGTGAAGGTGGTTCTTACTTTTGACTGACTCCTTAATATATATGTCTACAGTATACAGTACTGTACTTTGCTCCTATCTGTGAATACAGCCAATATATATAGTGGGCCCATCTGGAGCAGGAGTTCGCCCTGGACTACCCCTATATCTCCTGAAGAATGACAAAGATCAAGAGACAAGAAAGATCCTTGGCCTTGGAATATCCCGACATATCCGAGAAACTTGATTTATAATTGGAATTGTGTACTCTACAGTAAGCATCGTGGAGAATCAATTAATGAAAACGCCATATGACGCTCTTCACGAATTAAAAGAGTGGAGAGGTTTCAGCGCCACTAAATACTTCGGGATCGGCAATTTCTTGAGCCGAGCCCTAAGTGATAGAGATTCATGGGACATGTAGAAACCAATGGTCTAAGGGGACATAAGTATGAAACACAAGCTCGAGGCAGCTCCACATGGCTTCGAACCGTGTGGATAACAGCCCTGCAACTGACAATCACCGCAAATCCCTATTGGACAGCGAGTAGTTCGTGCCAATATGAAACCGTAGCTGGTCCCGGCTTCATATTTTAACCGAATATCTTCCGAGATTTGAGTCCATTCAATTTGGTTCGTTTTGCAGGCTAGAGCCTGTGAGTGTGGGTGTGAGTGTGAGTGTTTCGGAGTATTACCCGTTATAGACAGCCGTAGCACGTTTAGATTAATACAATGGACAAGCTAGGTCCCTGGTTGCCAGACTGGCTGTATAGGCGTAGCCCTATGGATACACTATGGAGATGAACCAACACGCCGCTGCGGTAGGCGCAAATGGAGGCGTTTCATCATTAGTGCAGGGGTTCAGGAGTGAGGCTGCATTGAGACTTTAAATATCAAGTCCAATGCAGTCGAATGTATTCTTCCATCCAAGTCATTCTTTCTTCTTATTTCCTGTTTGTTGCTTTCAACTGGGCTAGCCCCGAACACTTTCACTCTCTTTACCTTGTCTGTTGATCGGACATTGATTCAAAATGCGTACTTCATTCCTTTCCATGCTGGCACTCGGCGCTGCCGCTGTGTCCGCTGCCCCTGCTCCTTCTCCCGCTTCCGGGCTGGTCGAGCGGTCCTCTTCGAGCTGTACCTTTACTTCTGCTGCCAGCGCAAAGGCTGGCAAGAAGTCCTGCTCCACCATTGTTCTGGACAACATCGAGGTTCCTGCCGGCGAGACCCTGGATCTCTCCAAGCTGAAGGAGGGCACAAAGGTCATCTTCAAGGGTGAGACCACCTTCGGATACAAGGAGTGGAAGGGCCCTCTCATTCGCATGTCCGGCTCCAACATCGAGGTCTCCGGCGAGGAAGGCCACGTTATCAACGGTAACGGAGCCAAGTGGTGGGACAGCAAGGGAACCAACGGCGGCAAGACGAAGCCCAAGTTCTTCTACGCCCACAGTCTCGATGATTCGACCATCACTGGCCTGAACGTCAAGAACACCCCCGTCCAGGCTTTCAGTGTGCAGGCCGACAACCTCGTCCTCGACCAGATCACCATCGATAACTCCGACGGTGACGACAACGGCGGCCACAACACCGATGCCTTTGACGTCGGCGAGTCCACTTACATTACCATCAGCAACGCCAACATCAAGAACCAGGATGACTGCCTGGCTGTCAACTCCGGCGAGAACATCATCTTCACTGGCGGTACCTGCTCCGGTGGTCACGGTATTTCCATCGGCTCCGTTGGCGGCCGCGATGACAACACTGTCAAGAACGTGACCATCTCTGACTCGACTGTGACCAACTCTGACAACGGTGTCCGCATCAAGACTATCTACAAGGCCACCGGTGAGGTCTCCGACGTGACCTTCTCCAACATCGAGCTGTCCAACATTGCCAAGTACGGTATCGTCATTGAGCAGGACTACGAGAACGGCAGCCCCACTGGCACGCCCACCACTGGTGTCCCCATCACCGGCCTGACTGTCGAGAAGATCACCGGCACTGTCAAGAGCTCTGCTACCGATGTCTACATTCTGTGCGGTGATGGTAGCTGCTCTGACTGGACCTGGTCTGGCAACACCCTCTCTGGTGGTAAGACTAGCAGCAAGTGCAGAAACGTGCCTTCCGGTGCTTCTTGCTAAATCAGTCTTGCTGGTTTGGGCCCTGGATCCGTCTGCAACTAGTCAATTGTGCATTAGACTAGACTTGGGGACTTTCGAGTGCCATTGCACATTATATAGATCTTAATAGTCTTAATAAATATATTTTGACTTGCATAAGAAATATAGAATATCCCATAATACAAGTAGAGTGATGAAATTAGCCTAGTTGAACCCTAAATCAGATTGGGTTTCCAGATCTGATGACGACATCCATGGAGATCATCTCCCCGCACCCGATTAACAATCAAACCGACCGTCGGAGACTTATAACTTATACATACTTAACCTTCTCTCCTCCCTTCATCTCCAATTCAACTCAAAATGCAAGTCCTTCTCCTTGGCGGCCATGGCAAAGTTGCCCTCCACCTAACCCCACTCCTCCTCAAGCGCGCTTGGAACGTAACCAGCGTGGTTCGCAACCCCGACCATGAAAGTGAGATTCTAGCCTTGGGCAAGGGGCTCAAAGGCAAATTGAACGTACTCATCTCCAGCCTGGAAGACGTTAAGAGCGCAGGCGATGCACAGAAGATCATTGACACCGTGAGCCCAGACTACGTGGTCTGGTCGGCTGGTAAGGATTTATTCCCTACCCCTCACCACACCTATCTCGACTTTTGAGCTTCCACAACACGCACCACAGCACCATATGAAACCCAAACTACAGAAATAGATATATACACCCATGGTCCATTACAAACCCCCATTAAATCACCAACAAAAAAACTAACCCCAATCCCAGGCGCGGGCGGCAAAGGCGGCCCAAACAGCACAATAGCGATCGACCAAGAAGCAGCCAAACACTTCCTAACAGCCTCCTTCGCCACAAAAGGCATAACAAAATTCCTAATGGTCTCCTACCTGGGCAGCCGCAAAACGCAACCAACCTGGATGCCAGACGACCAATGGGCGGGGATCGTGCGCATGAACAGCGAAATCCTGCCCACCTACGCAAAAGCCAAGCAAGAGGCCGACGAGTACATGACCGCGCTCGCAGCGCAGCGCAAGCGTGATCCCTCTGCGGGCCACTTCCAGGCTATTAACCTTCGTCCTGGGATTTTGACTGAGGAGCCTGCTACAAGGAAGGTTGAGTTGGGGATTACGGCTAATGGAAGGGGGAGTGTTACCCGGGAGGATGTTGCTATCGTTGCGGATGAGTTGCTTGCGCGGGCTGATACTGAGGGGTGGCTTGATCTTGTTAATGGGGAGGAGGAGGTTAGTGAAGCTGTTGAGAGGGTTGCGAGGGAGAAGGTTGATGCTGTTGCTGGGGAGGATGTTGAGGGGATGGTTAAGCGGTTCTTTGGTTGATTTACATACTTAGAGCTGGAGATGGATGTAGACTTCGGGCATTTTTCGGGTTTTATATGGTTTAAAGTGAAAATGAACATGATCATGATAGTAAATTTGTCTAGTGTATTGCTTTGCTCTGCAAGATAATCTTTGGGTATCCACATTCACAGCTTCGCCTTTGGTGCCTTGGCCAAATCTTTGAACCTCAGCTTCAGCAGACGGCGGAGAATCTTCCCACTGGGGTTCTTGGGGATTTCTTCCACGAATTGCACACCACCGCGCAGCTTCTTATGATGCGCCACCTTGCTATCCAACCACTTCGCGATGTTTGCTGCTTCCTCCTGCTCAGTCCTACCAGAAGACTTGCTCTTTGCGCTACGCACAACACAAGCCATAGGCACCTCCGAGCCATGGGCATCACTCTCGATACCAATAACAGCAACATCATCAATGGCATCATTGTCAACCAAAAGACCCTCCAACTCAGCAGGAGGCACCTGGAAGCCCTTGTACTTGATAAGCTCCTTAACACGATCGGTGATATAAAAGTGACCCTTAGAATCCTGGTAGCCAACATCGCCAGTCTGGAACCAACCATCCTCAGAAAGACAGTTCCTAGTAGCCTCAAGGTTCTGATGGTAACCCAAGAAGACATTCGGTCCACTAAGATACAGCTCACCAACCTCGCCGACGGCAACCTCAGTAGGTGCAGATCCGTCCTCGGGCATGGTCATGTACTTGGCTTTCATGTTCGGCATAAGGCGTCCAACAGAGCCAATGGCTTCGCGCCAGTCCTCCCACCGCTGCGAGTGGGTGGTCGGGCTGGTCTCGGAGAGTCCATAGCCTTGCTTGATGCCGACTTTGATGCGCGAGTACACGGCCTCGACCAATTCTTGAGTGAGTGGTGCAGCGCCGGAATTCATCATTCGCAGACTTGACAAGTCGTACTTGTCTACTACTGGGTGCTTGCCTAGTAGCAGTACTACAGGTGGGACGATGTAGCTGAATGTGCAGCGGTAGTTCTGCACATGTGCGCACCACTTTTCGATGTCGAACTTTTGCATCACGATCAGATGGTAGCCCTTGTAAAGGGCCTGAGTGATCAAGCAGGTCAATCCTAAGAAGACGTAGTTAGTACCTCGTTCTGTATACTCCAATCCAATCCCAATCTTACCATAAATGTGATAAAAAGGCAAAAAAGCCAAAACACGATCCCCTTTCCCATCATGCCCACCATTCCAACTCAACTTCCCCCCCTCACCAATAACCTGCTGCATAATATTGGCCACGATATTCCGATGCGACAACATAACACCCTTAGGCACACCCGTCGTCCCAGAAGAATAAACCAAAAACGCAACATCCTTCTCCGGTGCAATCTTCTGCTTCCGATAACGCGTAGCACCGGAGATATTGCGAACAGAAGTGAAATGCTTAACACGGGCACTCGGATCCCGCTCATCACCCACAAGGAAGACATTATCCGCAGGAATGCCGACCTTCTTCGCTGCCTCGGCCGCGACAGCGAGCACAGACGCGTGCGTTGCAACAGCCTTTGCGCCGGAGTTCTTTAGTTGGAAGGCTAGCTCGTCGACGGTGTAGGCTGGGTTCGCAGGCGAGATGACTCCGCCTGCCCAGAGGGTTCCCCACATCAACACGGGCGTGTCGATGGTGTTTGGTGTGAAGAGGGCTAGCACATCGCCTTTGCGCCAGTCGTAGAGGGCTTTCAGACCCTTTCCGAAATCTAGAGAGGCGTCTCTGAGAGACTTGTACGTGTAGTGTCGCTGGGTGTCGGCATCTTGGTAGAGAACTGGAGCGTGGCGTTAGCGTCAGAAAAACAAAGGTATATATGCGCTAAGTGTTCTGAGTGTACGCTATCCATTGGATCTCACGTACTCTTGTCCTCCGGGAACGGCCTGTCCTTGCGCTCGAACAGGAACGTCCAGAGGTCCAGCTCTGGGATGTCGACTGGGGGGTAGTTCGAAGAGACTGGCATATTGCGGGGGAAAGACGGCCGATCTGGGGAATGTGCAGGAGGCTCAAGAGAGTCGGCAAGCCGGGGTATGTATGTAAAAGAGTAATGTGAAAGCAAGAGCGAGTACTTAAGAGTTGAGCTTTCTCCGCAGTCTTGGTACTCGAGTGCCGGGCTGCCTCGGTCCATTCCTTTGATTTAGAATCTTGACCAATACCCGAAGACCGGTTCAGTTAGCACCGGAGTTAAGAGTCGCTTGGGGGCGCTTTTTTTTTTACGTACTGCCTAAAGCCAGTTGGGCTCGGTGAGAGTGATTTCGGTACATATTTAATCCTTATTCAAAACCTAATTGGATCCAACGCGCTTCCCATACAGTTGAGGTCCCATATAGTTGAAGTGTTGGGATCTCGGTGATTTCGGCGTTTTTTGACCGTTTTTAATTAACTTAGACAGTATGGGCGGATTATGTAATCTGGGGTCAAAGCCAACTAATATTGTAACATCACGGAGTATACGGAGTGTACGGAGTGAAGTCAGTCATATTGTGTGGTAACTTTATAGGTTGATATACCGTGTTGTGAAGTGGCTTCTCAACAACTATGGGACAGCCCGAGTGCAGGTAAACACTTGACAGGCTATAGAATCCCATCAGCGCATCCCTACTGACAGTTCTATGTAGTGAACTTCATTTAGAAATGGAGATACATCAAGCTAAACGTGTATGCGGCGAGAGGTATCAGACCCTGCGTCAAATCCAAGACTATATATTGGGCGACGATGTTCACTATCGTGTCGGCGAGACCTGCCAGTTACATACTACACGTGCGATAATGAAATTTGTAGTGTCGTTAGATTAAACTCCATCCCCAACAACAATAAACGAGACCGGGGAAAGAGCATCTTTTTTACCTCGCCAGGTTAGACGAAGGACCGAATCAACATCCCAAAATGATTTCATGCCGACAAGATCTTAAATTGAGTTGGAAACAGCTGACCCGCACTGGAAATACATGCTGAAAAAAAGAGCCCAGTTGAAAGTTGTGCTGAATTCCATTTTTCCTTTCCCAGCACCATTTCCTCCACACGCCACTCCGAGGGGAATCGTTTGAAATCGTTTACTTGAGGGGAATGAAACGGGAAGAGTGGGTGGCACCGATACCGGGACGACCGTGCTTGACGGGCTTGCTGGGGGGCTGTTAGCGTTGTGCTCAAGGCGGAAGGCTATATCTCAGGGAACACATACTAAGAGATAGAGAACTCAGCCAGGTAGTGGCCAACCATCTCGGGCTTGATCTCAACCTGGTTGAACTCCTTACCGGAGTAGATACCGACGACGGAGCCGATCATCTCGGGGACGACGATCATGTCACGGAGGTGGGTCTTGACGAGGTCGGGCTTCTCGTTGGGCTTGGCCTCCTGCTTGGCCTTGCGAAGCTTCTTGATGAGACCCATGGGCTTGCGCTTCAGACCGCGGTTGAAACGTCTGCGGGCACGGGCGTGAACGACATCACGGAGCTGCTCGGAAGAGAGGTCGAGGAGCCTGCAAGATTTGGTTAGAACCGTGTCCTTTGAGAGAAGTCTTGGGTTTCATTCGCAGCGCAGCATCAAATATGTAACAATATCAAAAGCGCAGCCTTGGTGTAATGGCAGGTGTGGCAAGAGGGGCTGACTGCGAATGGACTTCCAAGGGCTCGGATATTTGGTGGGAACGTACTGGTCGAGGTCAATACCGCGGTAAGAAAACTTGCGGAACTGTCTTCTCTTCTTGATCTCTGTACGGCGAAGATTCAGTCAGCCTCTGCCATCTCGTTGTCGTGTGTGCGTATCCCCCTGTGCCCAGGTCATATTCGTCCCCGGCCAACGTGAAATCCATCTCATCCTCATCTCATTATTGACCATGCGTGCGTTCTCCTTCTTCGTTGGGTTCTTCTGTCCTTGGGCGATGGGTTGCGCATAGGTTTAATCATAACGTACCGGCAGCCTCCTCGGCGTTCTAAATGGAAACTCATTAGCATATCGCACGGTGCTTTGAGAGACGAAATAAAAAAACTCACGTATTCGTGGTCAGCCATTTTTGCAGAAGTTCCTTCGGGTCGCTTTTCGTTTCTGAAAAGCGAAGGAAAATGGGTTGTCGGAAATTGTCGTGTCGCTGAGCGGTCTGCTGCTAACACACTGGGTTTGGGAGGTGGGCAGGGCTCGTTAAGCGACGGGTAGGTTCAAGCCCTATGCACTAGACCTGATTGGGAAGTTTGTAATTTATTTCGAAACATGGGTTTGGATCTGGTAATATTACGCTTTGTAATCTTATTTACTCGATTTTGCTTGGGGGATGTCCGCAAATTCTTGTACCTTGATGGTAATTTTTAAGTATTATCATTACGCATGGTTCGTATGGAGGCTCTCAGTATCTGGACTTGATAACAATGAGATCTACGGACGTAGATGCGGAACTATAGTCCATAATAAATTCGCGATTTCGCGATTTGCCTACTTGCTATCGCCGCAAAAACAACGAGTACGTTTAATGGAAGTAATGAGGACCAGATAATCTGTATTGGCTAGGAGCTGTTTCCAGCTCACATATGACAAAGTTTTAACCGTATCAAAACAGTCTGAACGATACACATCCGAGAAGCCAGCCGGTGCAAGGGCTTGCCCGGACTGACGAACCAGCCAGACATCTGCGCCCCCAGGTCATGATTTTTGAGGCCGTGGAGGATGAGACGCTTAGTCGAAGAGTCCGAATCCCATGTCCTCATCGGACTCCTCCTCAACCTTCTCCTCCTCCTTCTTCTCCTCAGCGGGAGCGGCGGCACCACCGGCGGCGGCAGCGGCGGGGGCTGCACCACCACCGGAGGGAACGGAGGCGAGCTTGGTGGAGCCCTCGGAGATCAGCTGTAGAGAATGATTAGTACTGGATTCAGTGCACTTGGTGGTGAATTCGACTAACCTCCTGGAGGTTCTTGCCCTCGAGCTCAGCGATGACCTTGTCAAGACGGTCACCCTCAGCGTCGATGCCGACGGAGGAGAGGACGGACTTGATGTCGGCAGCGGAGGGGGTCTCGTTGCCGGCAAGGGCGAGGAGAAGGTAGGCAGCGAGGTACTTCATTTTGAATAGACTGATTGAATTTCTTCGTTAGAATCTGGATTTCAAGATAGGGATGCGACTGCAGGTTGCGATGCGCAGGAGACGTCTGGCTGGCTAGCACCAGAATAAAGGCGTACGTACCGTTGTAGATTATTATCTGAACAAGAGAAACAATCGATTTAACCGCAAGTTGGGCGGAGACTGCAACGTCAGGTTCTGGTTGAAGAGGTTGGTTGACGAAGGATGAACCGACTCGCCAAAATCTTAAGAAAAAGTGTGGTGCGAGCGGGTGTGGCTGGTGCCGGCAAAACTTCTAAGCGAGTTATGTGGCGCAGGCAGGTTGGCTACCACGTGACCACTTCTCCAAATGTTGGCATTTACGTAGTTAATAGCCCACTTGTTCTTTTCATTCATAAAGTCTTCCCATTCAAAGCTGTCAGGGTGGAAGTGCACCATATTGTGTCTGTTGTGCTATTGAGAGCAATAGAACAATAGAACGTGCCAGAAGGAGCCAACCAGACATCTCCTCCCAGCTATAGGGCTCGGAGTCATGAAGTTACTTAGTACCAACCATCGACGGTGAGCGTGACTTCTTCTCTGTACCACTTCTACGCCATCTCCCAACTGTTCATCTCTTCTCTTAAACAACTCCACCATGAGTGTATGGCCCTTTCCCCCTTTGTTTGACGTCACTATCTCTAACATCTAATAGTTTCTTGACTCGGTTCTCTCGTCTCTCCAGACGGGCAAGCCCTCTCCCCTCCCGCCGTCCCAAGCGCCAGCGGCGCCAGCGCCATCTGCAGCCCCCAGAAAAGACGAGCGGAAGCCAACCGCTGTGCGACAGGCGCCCCCTCCAAGTGGCAATGTCAGTGGAGGTCTGAAGCGCAAGGCTGAGGACCAGCTGGCTCGGCCAGTGAAGCCTGAATCGAAGGTGGGTAGCAAGCCCGCAATCACGAAGCCCGCTGCTACCAAGCCACCTATCTCATCTGCGGCACCCAAGGCTCTGCCCAAACCCGCTTCAACCATCACCTCCAGGCCAGCTCCTGCGAAGCCTGTATCAAAAATCGGCACATCCACAGCCACAAAAGCAGCACCTGCACCCAAGGTGCCGACTAAGCCAGCGGCTGCAGTTACCCCCTCCAAACCCCCACCAAAGGGATCTTTCGCGGAGATTATGGCAAAGGCACAGGCCTTGCAAGACAAGGCCCCAACGAATGCCGGTACGCTACGACACCAGGCGGTTCCCAAGGAAAGACTCAGCAAAGTCGAACGCAAGAGACGGGCCATGGAAGCACAGGCAAAAGAAAAAGAAGCCCGCTTAGGAAAGAAGCCTGCACCTGGCGCTACTGGCAAGGACCGGATTGCCCTCACAAAGCGAAGCTCCGACGGCCCATCTTACAAAGGTACCGCCAAACCCGCCAAACATACACAAACCCCCGGGTCGCCTGCTTATCGTGGTACCGCGGGCTTGCCATCTAGTCGCGGTGGAGGTGACCGCAGACACCAATCTCGCAATGGCCGATCACGCCAAGATGAATACCTTGGAACTGACGAGGAAGATGAGGGTGACTACGGTGGTTATGGTGGTTACGATGATTATTACTCTGATGGATCGTCCGATATGGAGGCTGGACTAGATGATGTGGATCGTGAAGAGGCCGCCGCGTTGAAGTTTGCCAAACGGGAAGATGAGGAAGAGCTCCGCCAGGAGATGGCAGCAAAGAAAGAGAAGTTGGCGCGCCAGCGGAAGCTGGCTGCTCTTGCCTCCCGCAAGCGTTAATTATATTTTTACTCTTTCGGTTTTATTTATCTGAAACTGACCCATTTTCATCCTGGCTCTTTTTCCTTTGTTCTGGGGGGAGTTCTTTTTGTACTCAGCATTATGAGCGTGTGGAGCACCCATAGAGGGTGTTCTATCTTTCTTTTTTTTCGCTTTGAAGCACCATCCATAGCGGGCGTCTTACCAATACCAACTTGCTTTTTACACCTATGACTTGATATATACATCTGGATACGTAATTGTAGTGAAGTCAGTAGTAACAGGCTTGTCATGGCCCCACTTGGCAGTGAGTGACATCACCCGAGAGCTTCACCTTTACTCCTCCAAATATCTCTCTAGACCTTGACTTCAGTTTTGCATACCTGCGTTCCCATCATGGAGTCTGTTCATCATGTCTCGGCCTCTTCAAAGATCCTCTTCAGCAAGGTGCGCAAGATTGTGCCCCCAATGCTAGAAAAGTTCCACAAAGGTTTGTTGTGCCAGTGTCACCCTCGGGTCGATTAGAGGATCCCAAGTTTGATGATAGACCATCATATATGTATAGAAGCTGACTTCATGACCAGGACAGCTTGGTCGTGTGGCCGTCATTGGAGGCTGCGCTGAGTAGGTACTCGATCCCAATGGCATTGGCATCCCGCTAACTGATAAGCTATACCGGCGCTCCATACTTCTCCGCCATGGCCTCTGCAAGACTTGGTAAGTCTCCCGTGGCGATGCATAAAATTCCACCGGTACTGACCGTATAATCACAGGATGTGACATGGTACGTGAAAAACCAGATATAGCCCTCGCCAACGACTAACGACAACCAGAGCCACGTCCTCTGTGAGCCAACCGCAGCACCGGTAAGTTCAAATTTCCTCAGTAATAGCATCCGCATAATAACACGCGCACAGGTCATCAAGGGCTACTCCCCAAACCTGATGGTACACCCATTACTCCCAAGCATCGACACAGTCGAAGACCCCAACTCAATCGACGTATCATCACTAGCAGGCCCAATAATCGGCATGCTGTCACGACTACACGCACTCGTCATCGGCCCAGGACTTGGCCGCGATGGAGTCACTCTCAAGGTAGTTGCCGAAGTGATCCGAGAAGCGCGGTCACGATCGGTCCCATTTGTGCTAGACGCAGATGGGCTGCTGATTGTAACGGAAGACCCGAACCTGGTCAAGGGATACAAAGATTGTATCCTCACGCCCAACGTGGTTGAATTTGGCCGTCTTGCCAAAGCGCTGGGTATCGAGGTCGCCAGCCCGGCGGAGGTAGCGAGGAGCGGGGGAAGCGACGTGACCAGCAAGGAATCAGAGGCCTGTGAGCAGTTATCTCGAGCTCTTGGTGGTGTGACGATTGTCCAGAAGGGTCCACATGATGTGATTTCCAATGGGGTTACTAGTATTATTGCTGATATGAAGGGTGGCTTGAAGCGTAGTGGTGGCCAGGGAGATACCCTGACAGGATCGTTGGCGACATTGCTTGCCTGGAGAATGGCTTATCATGATAAGTTGTGGGACTCGGGTGAGAAGGATAATGAGAAGGAGGCGCAGAACAAAGAGGATGTTCAGGCGGAACTTGAGTCTGAGAATATGCGCATGTCTCCGGCAACGACGCTGCTTCTGGCGGCTTGGGCTGGAAGCAGTATTACGCGGGAATGCTCGCGGCGGGCGTTCAAGGCCAAAGGGCGGAGTATGCAGGCTAGTGATCTGACTGACGAAGTGCATCATGCATTTTTGGTTCTGATTGGGGAGCCAGAGGGATCTCAGACGCATCTTTAGGCTTCCACTTTAGATGATATTGGGTACGAGTCTATGTGTATGGAGGACAGTCTAGCTAGTGGATATGCCTCCGCAGACTTCTATCGAGTATCCTACCTGAACATAAGACAAGCCAATGAGTATATCATTTCGACCTTCGTGATGATTCTCGTATCCCATACGTGCAGCTAACACAAAAAAAGGGTCCAGATCCCTGCATCCATTTTCCAAGCACCCCAGTTCGATATTCCAGCCTTAGGTACGCTTACTTTGTACGAGGTGCATATATGGTAACACAGAGGTTCTCGTGTTGTATGTATCTCCAAAATGGGGGGAAAAGAAAATAAAGTACATCGTATTGAAGGCCTCGACTATTAATATTAAACGATCATTAGATCTTGGTTACTAGGAGGGTAAGTCAAAAGCACAGTAGAAGACCGTAATCTAAATTGGCGTTAGATTGACTGACGGAAATGGCTCACTTCCAATTTAACATCTGACAAACTAGAACGGAACACAGACGGCGTATGTAGATACATGGGATTCCTACAAGAAAACTATCACGACAGTATGCAGTCTGTCCCTCGGATCAATTCAAGTGCACAGTACAAGAGGATCCTTGAAAGCGAATTTCCAAGTGGCTGCAATCATACTGACGGATCATTTTACGTCAATTATACCAACATAAATGAAATAGACACTCATGATGAATATGCCATGGGAACTTGAGGAACATAGGTGAGCCAGCACTGCCTCCTAGAGAGTCACGCTCGTTAGAACTGCCGCTTATTTCGAGCTACCCAAATAATTGGAGGATTTGCTGGACCCGTGTTAGTCCAAATCGTCATAACTTTACAAAGAACATTGTGAGTAGGCTGGCTACAAGGCCCGGAACGGACCGAGAAAGCAGGGTGAGGGAGCTCGTCATGCTTGGATGTGGGTTGGTTCTCTGGGTGAACATGTTCATTAAGTGTAACTAATGATGTAAAGGTCATATAGTCCAGTCTAGAGGATAATGCAAGGAGCCAGTCTCAATGCAAGAAATGAAAAGCACTTGAACGAAAAGCATGAGAATACTGTAGCTATACTCCAGAAACAAAATGTCCCTACATAGCACTGACTCCGAATACCCAGGAGAATTTCCACGTTATTAAAGACTAATCTAACTTTCCCCGAAAGCAATGAACGAATATGCACTCTTAAATTATTGGTTTCGATCGAGTCCTCCGGAACAACCCGTATACAGGACGAATATACTACGAGGGTCATAAGTTAAGTCCTTTCACACCCCCACCTTTATATAATCTATATGACTAACCTTAGTCGATCGAAAATGGGCAAAAAAAAGGTGAGAAAAGAGGCCAAACTAGGGCGAAAACAATGCATAAAACGATATACTCGCTTCGAAGCTTTCGAGTAAAAGCTGTCCAATACTTCATGGCACTGTGTACACATTTATGGATCCTGTTGTAGATTTGTTGCCCTAGATGACAGGAGTATTTCACAGAAGTGGAAAACAATGTGTCACAGCCCTTGCTTCAACCTTGAATAACCTAGCCCAGTGCCTTATTCTCGCTTGCTGAAATCCGTCTTTCGCCAGGTTCCAGAGCCCGCTGACGAAAGAAGTAGTATTTGCATATGGCGACGTATCCAGGTCAGAGAACACAAAGCTATTACACTCAAGCGGTGTGAGACAACTGCAAAGACAACTCAACTCAAGCTCTTCCCCGCATTTCTATACATAGAATCGAAGAATGGTTGGCAGTCGAGCGTGGGATGCGGTTGGGGCAATGCATAGCCTGAGACATGTCCCAGGGCTGAACCCCTCGGATGCAAGAGTTGACGTCCCCCATTCATAGCATGGTTGCTCAAAGCAAATTTGAGCCGACACGCCATTGCCATTGCCTTGTTCAATGAGCACTGACAATGTCTCGAATCTTTGTTCCAGATCTCGTATTCAGACTCACCCAATCCCGGATCCGGTGGCTCTGATCCCCCATCCTATCCGATGAAAGAGAAGCAACATTGCAACCATGGAAACCCGTATATGATACGATCGCCCTCTGAGATCATCATCTATACTTGGAGACCAAAGCCGAAGATGCCCGCGTGATGTGACGCTGATGGACAAACTGCAGGGAATAGGCCGGATGCGCATCCGCACGAAAAACAAAAAGAATCCAAACACCAGAAATGACATGACATACGAGCATCGTATAGCCTAGATGCAAAGTCTATAAAGATGACGACCCTCCCAGCAAAAGATAACGCCATCAAAAACCAATCCACGGACAATAACAAAGCACAAGCCTCAAGTTCTACTACAAGTCTATACTCAAATCCAACCTCCGATCAAGATGCACATCTCCACCTTGGCCTTGATCATCAGCACCGCTTCTCTGGTCGCCGCGAACGTAAAGCCGCCTCCACCATGCGGTACCTGCAACCCTGTCTCCGGCAAGAATCGCTGTGATGTGACCACCTCGTGCATCAACACTGGCACATCCTTCCACTGCGCCTGCCGTGCTGGCTATAAGGCGTCACAGAATAACAACGATGTCAGTCGTCAGTTCCGCCTGCCGATGCCGAACTATGAGTTCCTTGTTTTCGTTCCTGAGAATACAGCTTGCAATACTCTTTGCAACAATCCCTTCGGTATGCCGTCGGAGCTCTGTAATGAGGTTAAACTTTACAACCAGTGCCCGGCTTAAAGCGATGTAGTGCAGGCCTAGGTTTGTCTGTGGGTTTAATTGGAGAGGAAGTTGGGGATGAAGGCAACTTCTACATTCGAGGATAAGTTATTCACAGGCCCTGGGGAGTTTAGTTTTGGTGGCGCCGGAGATTCTGGGGTTTGCTCTATAGCACAATGTCGCTCCTTAAAGTTAATCGAATGTGGTCTATATAAGGAACCGAGAGGACGTAAACCAAAATTAAAAAGTAAATTGGATGATCTTTTGGTTGACCCTACAAAATCATAAGAACCGG
>ERZ1673737.1938-NODE-1938-length-18478-cov-5.604625_pt1 | contig 18478 bp, 19 predicted proteins | sample MGYA00580211_ERZ1673737 | MGnify/ENA primary metagenome ERZ1673737 (study PRJEB41218, sample SAMN15661789) | gut metagenome | host: Homo sapiens | place: Canada: London | collected 2015-08-20/2019-03-30 | study: EMG produced TPA metagenomics assembly of... | reverse complement strand
CAAAAGAAAAATCCACCCGCCGATCCAGATGAGCACAGCGGTATTGATGAGCGCTAAAAGCGCCCCGATTCTGATCGCAATACGAGCTGTTGGGAGGCTGATCCATCCCATGGTGGTTGCTCTCGGGAGGCCCCTGCGATTTCCTCTTTCGGCGTTTCTTTCCGCATATCCCAGGTCATTTTCCATGTTGGAAACAGCTTGCATCAGGATGGCAATGGAAATAGTGAAGAGCGCGGTAAGAGGTGCAAAGGTCTTGGTTTCACTCCAGGCAAGCGCCAGAGAAGCAATCACCGGGGAGACTGCTATCAGCCAGGTTTTCGGGCGTGTGAAGGCAAGCCAGGAACGAATCAGTCCAGGATTTTCGGGGGCAGTAAGGGTCATTCTGTGTTTAAAGGGCGTATTTCACCATCGGACAGGCCGTGAGTGCACGGTACATGTCGTCAAGCTGTTCTCTCGATCTCGCTGTAACCGTTACCGTCACGCACTGATATTTGCGGGTTCTCGACCAAGTGACGGCAACGTTTTTTTCGTCGAAGTCTTCGAAGTGTGATTTCGTAATCCCAATGATTTCTTTAGGGAAAGATGGTGATGCATCGCCCATGACCTTAATCGGAAATTCCATTGGGAATTTCATGAGCGCCTCGGACTGCTCCACGGCCTCTTTGAGCTGTTCGGATTCCTTGTCCTGAACGACTTCAGAATCCATGGTTACAACATCCTTTTTTTCCGTTTCAGTCATTTTCTTTACTCAAAGAAATAAAACATAAGGGTGCCTCTACGCATCAGGGATGCAGAACATCCTGGGCAAGCGCAATACGGAGAGTATCGCGGAATCTTGCCCAGAAACCTCCGAGAGGAACATTTTCCGCCGCTGCGAGCGGGGCGTTTGCAATTTCGCGGCCGTCAGCATAAATCTTCACTTCCGCGATGAGGTCCCCTTGTGCAACAGGTGCCACAAGGGGAGAAGAATAGCTCACGCGGATATCAAATGCGTTTGAGCCGTTGCTGATCATCTGTTCTCTGGGAAGCGTTGCAAACAAATCCTCATTGAGTACTGCCGCCACTTTGCGTGCGCTCCCCTTGAATACGGGAATCTGCGCAACGATGGTTCCCTTGTCGTAAATTCGGAGCGTTTCATAGTCGCGCCATGCCCTGAGAAAAAGGGCGGAGAGGCGATCCCGCAGGGCTTTTTGATCCGGTGCGTTGAGTTCTACGGCAAGAAGCCTGCGGATGCGATTTCCAGAGTTTCTAGGATTCTCCGAAAGCACGACGGCGCAGGCATTTTTCTCGTCAGGAGCAATAAAAATCCCTGAGATTGCAGGACTATGAATAAGCAGAAAGTTGGATGTGGTCTGAGGCGGCAGACCGGTTGCCGTAAAACGCTGCTGAGCTGCCCAGATTCGAGAAATAGAAAAATCCCGGAAAAGCGCCAGTGCCAGATGCGATATATCTTCTGCAGAAGATGTGCAGGGCTCTGAATTCGTGCAGGGATATGAAAACTGAGAGGATGTCATGCCAAGTTTTTCTGCACTCTCTCGCATGCGCCGGGTAAATTCTGCTTGGGTGAGCCCGAGGGCTGGCGCAATTGCCTCTACAGCATCTGGGGAGCCGTTCATCAGCGCAATCTGAAGGATCGTTGCGAATTCGACCGTTTGGGGCGATTCGGCAGCATCTTTTCTATTTTGCACTTTGCCTAACCAGGGATTGGGCACGTTATCAAAAAGATCGAATGCAGTGTTTTTAGCGATATCAAGCGCTGTATAGACTGCCATCAGAGGCAGCATAGGTTCAGCAGAAACCGGCGCGGCTGGAGCTTCCTCAAGTATGGTCTGATTGCTTTCAAGATCAACGAGCAGCGTTGCGGCCTGCGTGGATTGAAAAGTAAAGAACGCCGCAAGTGCAACCAGTGCGGATGTGAATCTGGGGAACAACCGGGGCATGCGTGATAAGAGATATCTGGAGAAGAATGATCGGCGGGTGTCGCCGGCAGATGGTTGTGTCAAAATGGAGCGCTTCAACGCCTTGATTGATCTTAGCCAAGCTATTGCAGAGCGTCTATGTCCAAAAATTCTTTCCTCGATGCATTAACAGACTCGCTTCCCGCTTCGATGGAGGTGATATGGCGGCAGGAAACAGGATCTACTAATGATGACCTGAAGGCGGCGGCGCGGCAAAATGCTTTTACTCATCCAGTGCTGCTTACAGTGGAGCGCCAGAATGCAGGTCGGGGCACGCACGGTCGAGGCTGGCGGATGGCAGAGCTTGCAATGATTTTTTCGCTGGGGCTGCCGCTCAGGAAAGGATTGCTGAGCGCTCCGCCCGGCATTCTTTCTATTGCGGCGGCGATGTCCATCGCTCAATCTGCTTCGATGGCGTCCACTGAAAAGGTTCTGGTTAAATGGCCGAATGACATCTGGACTGCCGGAGGAAAAGCAGGAGGCATTCTTATCGAAACTGTGGGAGATGCAGGCGGGGATCGCAGCGTCGTGATCGGAGCCGGCTTGAATCTGAGTATTGCTCCGGGAGGCGTGACAACTGCCGGATGGCCTATCCGGGCTATTTCGACGCGCGTCAGCATGAATGACCCGACAATGCGTGGAGAGCTTCTTGGGCTGATCGTCTCAGATCTGCTTCACACATTTAATGCAATTGAAAAATCTAATGATTTTTCGGAAATTGTTGATCAATGGCCGCTCTACGATGCTTTCTACGGAAAATCGGTTGCCTGGCGCACGCTTGATAAACCCGACGTACCGCTTGAAGGCATGGACAAGGGAATTGATGCTTTTGGCCGGCTTATTCTGCAGGGGCGGCGCGGCGAACAGTCGGAACTATCCGGTGAATTGGTTTCTCTGCTCGGGAATTCTCATGGGGAGTGATGAAGGTGAAGACTCTTCTGATTGATCTGGGAAATACGGCGCTCAAATGGGCGCTTCTCGGTGATGAGCGCACTCCTCATACAGTGGTTCACCGCGGGCAGAGCGGCTTCAAGGAACGGCTCTATTCAGACTGGCTGGAACTGGCGCCGGACCGCGTTATCGGCTGTACGGTTGCCGCGCCTGAGCTCGCATTTTCAGCGACTAAGTTCTTTAATGATCACGATATTTCCTGGAACTGGGTTCGCTCACAAAACGCATTTGTAAGCGATGATCTCACGCTGAGAAATGCATACAGTGCCCCCGGGAAGCTTGGAGCTGACCGATGGTGCGCTGCGCTGGGCGCCATAGATGCAGCCCCCGGACAGTCTCTTTTGGTCGTGCAGATGGGGACCGCCACGACAGTAGATGCTGTGCTTTGCGAAGCAGAGGGGCAATATGCATTTCTGGGCGGGCGCATTGCTCCGGGACCTACGATGATGAAAAAGTGCCTGGAGGATGGTATTCCGCTTCTGCAAGGAGAGCTCGGTGAGTGGCGGGATTTTCCTCAGAACACGCGGAATGCAATTGCCACAGGCATCATGGATGCGCAGGCCGGCCTCGTGAGGCTTGGTTATGAGGAACTGGTAAAACGAAGCGGAACTGCGCGCGTGGTGCTTGCCGGAGGTGCCGCGCGCTTCATCGAGCCGAGGCTCAGAGGGCTTGTACCGGATCTGATGCTTCAGCACAACCTGGTGCTGCTTGGTCTGGCTGCTCAGGCGCGGCACCGACCGAGAAAGGCAGACATGCTATGAGAGTGCTTGCAGTCATCCTTGTGTTCGTCGCTGCTGGCTTCACAGCTCTTCTCGTAATGAACAGCGACGAGAAAGTTCAGAGAACGGTCCCGGCGTCATCAAGCGCCGCTGTAGATGGCGTCACGCTTGCGCAGCCCGTTACTGTAGCCGCGTCTGAAAGCGTTCAGGCGGAAGGGTCTTCCGGGACAGACAAAGAGGCAGGAGAACTTATTCCAAGAGCTATTCCGCTATTTGAAACGGCAGAGTCAAAACTACCGCCTCCCGAAGATTCCGCCTGCCTGAAATTTGGGCCAATCCCGGAGAAAAACCTCAAAAAATTAAGAAATTCCCTCGAACGCATAGGCTGGATGGACAGAGTTCAAATTAAGTCCGCGGATCTTGCCGAGCGCATTGTGTATGCAGGTCCTTACAGCACGGAAGCAAAGGCCGCAAAAGCGCTTGAAAAGCTCATCCAGGAAGGACTCCGGAATGGAAAGCTTTTTGCGCTTGATGAGAAAGGCTGGGGAATTGAGATTGCCCGGACGCCGGAGAGACTTCAGGCTGAAAACTGGGCCCGAGAAGTTGCAAAGGCCTGGGCGCTCAAAAATGTCATCGTAATGGAGCGCAATTCACGTAAAGGCTATGTGGAGCTTGTCTTTCCTAATATCTCTCAGGATGAAAACAAGCTCCTCATAAAAACCTTTAAAGGCCGTGAAGGCGGCAGATTTTCCGCTTGTCAGCCCTGAAGGCTCGGCATCTGGAAACGGCCTTCAACTTCAGAAAAGCGCTTGGCAAGCCTGGGGAGCAGTTCCAAAGCTTCTTCGCGGCGCTTCTGAAAAATCTCTGCGGCAACCGGGCGTTGACGCGGTCCCCAGGGACATTCCGGGAACCTGCCGTCATCCTTCCAGCGGGCAATGAGGTGCCAGTGCAGATGTGGAACCATATTGCCGAACTGCGCCCAGTTCATTTTGTCGGGAGCCAGTGCCGCAATCATCTCGTCCTCTGCGGCATCCAGCAGGGCGCGCAGCTCTGTTTTGAGTGCCGGGCTGAGCATGCTCATCTCTGCCACGTGATCGCAAGCGACGATGCGGATGTATGCCGGGAAATCCTCGTTGCCGGCATCAATCGCATAAAAGTGACGCCCTCTCCAGAATTCCCCAGCGGGCTTTTCGCTGCAAAGTGGACAATTCATGAGAAATCTCCTGAAAAATCAGTCAGCAAGCCTGAGCGTACCTTCCTCGTCCTCAACGATTCGGTAGTCCCACTTTTTTCGGCCCGACATGTCTTCAAGCCATGCTGCGATGGGTTCCCCCAGTTCGTCGAGCATGTAGTTGATGTAGTTTTCCGCCTCAAAAGGCGTGGCGAAGTTGTCTTCTTCGCCATCGCTCCAGCGAACAATGACCTGAGTAACGCAGTCCCGGCGCATTGGATCAGTCCTTCTGCGGAACTGCCGCGACAATGTCAGCGAGCGCTTCAGTCAGCTTTCTCACATAGTCGAGAGGAAGAGACTCATTCGGGGCGTGAGCATTTTCCTCGGCACCAAGCACCCCCAGATTCAGGAATGAGGCATTCGGGAATGCAGAGGAGAAGTCCTTCATCGTGCCGATCGTTGCGCCTTCAAAGCAATATTCAAAATCGTTCCCCCATAGCGCTTTACTTGCAGCGTGCGTCGCCTCCTCAAGCCAGGGGGCAAGCGCCGGAGCTTCAAACCCGCCTTCCGCCCGGCAATCCCAGATGGTGACGCGGGCATGCGACGGCACATTTTCAGTGACCGCGGCGACAGCGGCTTTAAGCGCCGCCTGGGGATCAACACGGGGAGGAATGCGGAAGGAGAGCGCCAGGCTCGTGGAGGCTCGCAGGAGCGCGCTTGCCTCGGAGGTGGAAGGGAGACCATCTGCGCCGAGAATGGACAGGGTCGGCTCCCACGTATTCCTGAGAATGGCCTGAACGGGATCTGATGAACGCGGTTCCGTATTGCCGGCAAAGGGGAATTTGATGACATCTTTGCCGAGAATCGCGGCGCATCTTTCAATGGCCTTTTTATGTTCCTCAGGCAGAGAAACCTGAAATTCAGGGAGGAGCACCCGCCCGGTTCTCGGATCTTCCAGGCGATCAAGAAGTTCGCGCATAACCGCAAAGGAACTCGGAACAATGCCGCTGGCAATGCCGGAGTGTACGGGGTGCGTGAGAACTTCCACCTTGAGCTTGAAGCCGACGACGCCGCGAAGGCTGCTCGTCAGCCAGAGACGATGGTGGTCGCAGATTCCGAGGTCAAGAATCGCGAGGACGCAGGGGTTGCCGCAGCGAGGCGCTATTTCATGCAGGTAGGCGCCAAGATCCTTGGACCCTGATTCCTCGTCGGTTTCAAAAAAGCCTACGATGCGCGGATGAGCAGTTCCTGCCGCTTCAAGTGCCTGAATAGCTGTAAGAGCGGTGTAGAAGCTGTAGCCGTCGTCTGCAGAGCCTCTGCCGTAAAGACGATCGTTCTTGACGACCGGCAGCCACGGGCCGAGTCCTTCGGACCAGCCGATGGTTTCAGGCTGCTTGTCGAAGTGACCGTAAAAAAAGACGGGACGGCCGGCATGCCCGTTGGTAGCAGGCAGGTCAATGAAGAGTGCTGGGGTAACACCGGGCTTCGAGAGGATTTCGAAGGTTCCTGTCGGAAAGCGTTTTTTGCCCCATTGAGCGGCGTCCTTCACAGCTTCCAGAAGAAAACCATGCTTTTCCCATTCAGCATCAAAGGCAGTACTTTTGGAAGGGATGCGAATGAAAGCCTTCATGGCATCAAGGGTTTCGCCTGCCCAGGCGTGGTGAATATATTCCTTAAGCGTCATCATTTTTTCTATGCGTTCAGCAATTCAGATAGGGAAGGAAGGCTCGTCCGGGATTCCGGGAAGCATCGTTCCCTGCATATGGATGCAATCCTATTCCTTCTTTCGCAGGACAAAGTCTGTGTACCGGGTCATCGCTCAATGCTGAAAGCCTGAACGCCGAGTTCAGAGCTGATGCTGCGCACGAACTGCACTGCTTCGTCATGCGTCATTCCGCTGCCGACGATTACCCTCCAGAGAGAACCGTCCTTTACGATGCGTACGCCCTTGAGGCCGCCTGTTGCAGACAGAACGGCATCGGCATGGGCTGCGTAGCTTCGTGCATTGCTTTCCTGTGAGAAGGATCCGATCTGCACGCCCCAGCCAGCTTTGGCTGACGTGATGCCTGCGGTATCCGAAGGAGCTTTCCAGGTAGGTTGGGTGAGCGGCGTCGTGCTGACGCTGCTCTGCTGCCAGGAGCCGGATTTGATTTCTGCCCAGGTAAGGCGGCGCACTTCAACATTAGCTGTGCCGGCGCTCGAATAGCCGAGCGTTTTGGCCGCTGCATACGACAGATCAATGATGCGGTTGTGGAGGAAGGGGCCTCTGTCATTGACGCGCACGATGATGGAGCGGCCATTGGCAAGATTCGTTACGCGCGCATAGGATGGCAGCGGCATTGTCGGATGCGCGGCGGTCGGCTGATACATGTCGTATATCTCGCCGATCGAGGTTTTATTGCCATGAAACTGTTTGCCGTACCAGGATGCAACCCCGCGCTGACGCAGAGGCGCGTCGGTGGTCATTGGCGTATAGGTGGATCCGAGCACCGTATAAGGGCGATTGGCTGCTGCCCGGAAAGGCTCGACTTTAGGGACGGCGCTTTCAGCGCCAGTCCCGGTGAAAACCGCCGGCGGGCCGTCGTTGCCGTAGTAGCGGGAGCTTGTGCTGCAGCCTGAAAGCGTCAGCAGCGCAGCCGCGCCGGCCAGAATGGAAAGATAAGAAATGACGGGGAGCCGCATGAGGAGGCCTCCTAATCCTTTGATTCTGCGGATATGGAAAGCAGGATGCCTGTGGAGATGCCGAGGATCAGCAGCGCCGTTCCTCCGTAGCTCATGAAGGGCAGAGGCACGCCGACCACAGGAAGAATTCCACTCACCATGCCGATATTGACAAATGTGTAGGTAAAGAAGATGACGCCGATAGCGCCGGCGAGAAGTCTTGAAAACCGGGAGGGCGCCCAGGCTGCAATAAAAAAGCTTCGCGCCACAAGTGCCAGGTACATGACGAGAAGAAGCACTGCCCCTACGAAGCCGAACTCTTCGCCGAAGACGGCAAAAATAAAGTCCGACGTGCGCTCTGGAATAAAGTCGAGATGCGCTTGAGTGCCTTCCATCCAGCCTTTGCCTGTAAAGCCTCCTGAACCGATGGCAATCAGCGCCTGCAGGATATGAAAGCCTTTCCCTAGGGGATCGAGCGTCGGGTCGAGCAGAGTAAGAATGCGTTCTCTCTGATAATCATGAAGGAGCGTCCAGCAGAGCGGCAGCGAGAGAAGCGCCAGGCAGACGCAGGCTATGACGACCTTGATGCTGATCCCGGCAAAGAAGATGACGGAAAGTCCGGCAATGGAAACCAGGATGGCCGTTCCCAGATCCGGCTGTTTCATAATGAAAACTGCCGGAATCAGGAGCAATCCAAAGGCGACGATATGATCCCACCAGGCCAGAGATTCACTTCTTTTCCAGTAGTACCAGGCAAGCATCATCGGAACGGCGAGCTTCATGATTTCCGATGGCTGGATGCGAATGCCGACATTGAGCCAGCGAGTGGCTCCCTTAACCGTGATTCCTGCCACTGCAGTTGCGAGAAGCAGAAGGCAGCCGACGGCAAAGCACGGCAGCACAACGCGCCGTATCCATTTCACCGGAATAAGTGAAGTTGCAAACATGGCGCCGGCAGCGACGACGAGATTTCGAATCTGGTCCTCAATGCGCCAGGGGAAGGAATATCCGGCAGAGAAAAGCGTGATGAACCCGATAGTGATGAGGCACATCACGATCGCAAGCAGCATCAGATCAAAACGCAGGATTCTGGACAGAAGCCAGCGCCCCGACAGAGCGGACAGCCGGGAGAATTCATTCTTCATGACGGATTGCTCCTCTTCTGACGGCGTTCCTCCTTCGATTTCGTGTCAATAAGAGGAACGCCCTTGGGAGGCGGCAGACCGAGCTTATTTTCTCCTGTGAGCCAGTAGTCCATCATTTCCCTGGCAATCGGAGCGGCTGCACGGGCGCCGAAGCCGCCGTTTTCAACGAGAACTGCCAGCGCAATGCGCGGGTTGCGGGCAGGAGCAAAAGCGATGAAGAGTGCATGGTCATGGAGCTCCCGTGAGAGCTTCTTTTCGTCATAGCGGGAATCCTGAGCAATGCTCACCACCTGAGCCGTTCCTGTTTTGCCGGCTACGCTGTAAGGGGCATCACGGAAGATTCCTCGTGCCGTGCCGGAAGTCGTGACATCCGTCATGCCTGCAGTAACCACATCAATATTTCTGGGCTTAAGCGGGATTTTTCCCGTCGGCTCGGCATCAACACGCGTTACTTCCCCCGTCATGGGGTCTTCAATGCTCTTAACGAGGTGCGGGGTCATGATGACGCCGCGGTTGGCGAGCGTAGCCGTTGCGTGCGCAAGCTGCAAAAGCGTGAAGGCGTTGTAGCCCTGGCCGATGCCGAGAGACGGCGTGTCGCCTACGTACCAAGGTTCCTTAATACGGCGCTCCTTCCATTCCCTGTTCGGGAGAATGCCGGTTTGCTCGCCTACAAGGTCAATGCCGGTTTGGGCGCCGAACTTCCACTGCTTCATGAAGTTGTAGATGCCGTCAACGCCAATCTGGGTGGAGAGCCAGTAGTAGTAGATGTCGGATGAAACGGCAATGGATTTGCGCAGATTAAGCGGACCCTTCGGAGAGCCGGTCACGTCGCGGAAGCGATGGTTTCCGACCTGAAAGACGCCGGTGTCGTTGAGGATGAAGTCGGGCGTTACCGCGCCCGTCTCAAGACCGGCGAGGGCCATGAATGGCTTGTAGGTTGAGCCGATGGGATAGATGCCGCGCATGGCTCTGTTGAGAAGCGGCTTTGTTTCAGCAGTATTGAGATAGTTCCAGGACTCGGGGTCGATGCCGCCCGGGAAAAGGTTGAGGTCGTATGTGGGAAGCGAGACAAAGGAAAGAATCTCGCCGGTACGAGGCTCAATAGCAATGATGGCGCCGGTTTTCCCCTTCATGGCATTTTCTGCAACGCTCTGCAGGTTCATGTCGACGGAGAGGCGCAGATTTTTCCCGGGGTGAGCAGGAATCAGCTCAAGCGTGCGGACAGATCTGCCGTCGGCAGTAATTTCGAGCGTTTCATGACCCGGTGTGCCGTGCAGAATGTGTTCGTAGCTGCGTTCGAGCCCTACCTTTCCGATTTCGCGCTCGCCCTGATAGAGGGCAAGAACGCCTTCGGAGTCGAGTCGCTTCTTATCGTTCTGCGAGAGTGAGCTGACATAGCCAATAATGTGGCTGCCGAGAGCATTTTCCGGATAGATGCGGTGTTCTCTCTGGTTGATGTCTACGCCGGGGAAGCGCCAGCGCTGAGCCGTAAATGCGGCTACTTCCGCGTCGGTGAGGTCCGTGCGGATGGGAATGCCGTCGTATCGATTCAGATCTTCCCGCAGCCGGCGAAAGCGTCTGCGGTCGGCAGGCGTGATTTTGATTACTTCCGCGAGACGATCGATCAATCTGTTTACAGGCTCGGCCATCTGGTCCTGCGTAATTTCAATTGACCAGGAGAGTCGATTGCCGGCAATCAATGTGCCGTTGCGGTCAAAGATCAAGCCTCTTGATCCCTGATTGGTCGTAGTGACGGTGCGGTTTTGTTCTGCCCGCTGCTGATAAGTATCCTGCTTGATGATCTGCAGCCAGGCGAGACGCATGACGAGCACGCTGAAGCAGAGAATCACCATGCCGAAAGCAAAGGCAAGGCGTCTCCTGAAAGCTCCGGCGTCAGAGTCCTCCTCTTTGAATTCAAGAGATTCGAGGGCCATGAGTGCATCTTCCCCCGGGGATCAGAGTGATGTGGCGCGCGATGAGCGCGGCTTGAGAAGCTTGGCCCACAGCGGCCAGATGGCGGCGCCCGTCAGGCTCTGCAGGAACCACTCCCAACCGGGCCAGAGTCCGTCAAACCAGAGACGAACAAGCATGACAAGTACTTGCGAAAGCAGCAGGAGCGGCAGGATGTGGAGGCTTTGTCCGAAAGGACCAAACCAGGAGATGCGTCTTGCGAGGGTTGTTGTGAAGTAGCAGAGCGTCACGAAGGCAAGCGCCTGCTGCCCGAGAACAGAACCATTAAGCACATCCATCAGAATGCCGCAGCAGAAGGCGACAGTCATGCCGGCGCTTTCGGGTTGCCGCAGCGTCCAGAAAATAATCGTCAGAGCCAGAAAATTAGGCATCCAGAAGCTTTGCTTGGCTGCAATGCTGATGACGATGGAAAAAAAGAAGGTAAAGACTACCCACGAGAGCGAGGCAGGATGCTCGAGCTTGCCTGCATCGCTGTCGTCGGGGAGCGATGAATAATCAAGCTTTGTCATCGACGGGACCTTCTCTCAAAACGCGAGGGGGCGGCGACTTCTTCAAGCCCGGCGGCAGGGTTGGGATTCGCAAGAACGACTGTGGCGAACTGGATGTCTTCAACATCCGCAACAGCCGCCGCTTCCACTCTTTGATAGGGTTCGCCAGGCTGATAACTTGTAGCTGTCACGCGGGCCGCCAGAATAGCCTTCGGGAAAAGGTTGTCTAGTCCTGAGGTAATCAGTTCATCGCCAGGGCGGATGTCCGCTGAAGGCAGTGCGAAGAGAACGGAGAGCGTGTCGTCTCCGGTTCCCGAAAGGATGAAGAAGGCTCCTGTTCTGCGGTTGATGACGGAAAGACGAATGGTGTGATCCGTGAGGAGCGTCACTTCAGAAAGGCGGCTCACAACACGAGAAATCTGCCCGAGAACCCCAAAGGGGCCGATTACGGGCATGCCGACTTCAACTCCTTCCCGGGAGCCGATATTGATTTGAATGCGCCGGGAGAAGGGATCTGCAATGCGGCCGATAACTTCTGCCGTCGCGACTTTATCTGCCGCCCTGGGAACGGTATTGATGAGGCGCCGCAAGGACTCGTTTTCCTGCTGCACTTCCTCATAGCGCGCAGCCGAGAGCTGCAGCAGCTGGTTTTCTTCGGAGAGGCGCTGCACTTCCTCATTGAGGCGGCGCTTGCTCATGAAATAGCCCTGTCCTTCGCCGAGAATTCGGCCGGGCAGATGAATTGCCTCCACAATGGGTGAAGTAAAGCTCACTACGGTGCTTCGAAGGCCGTCAAGCGAACGCAGGCGGCCATCAACAAGGATGGCTGCCAGCGAGAGCATAAGAAAGAATAGAAAACGCGCGCGGGCGGATACGCCCTGGCGGAATAGCGGCGGAGCTCCGTAGGCCATTGCCGGCTCGACAATCAGCCGACGGCGAAGGCGGTGCGGAGCTTGTCCATATTCTCAAGCGCAATGCCGCAGCCCTTCACCACGCAGTTGAGCGGTTCTTCGGCAACATGCACCGGCAGGCCGGTTTCTTCCTTGAGTAGCTGATCGAGATCTCTCAGAAGGGCGCCGCCGCCCGTCAGCATGAGGCCATGTTCTGCAATGTCGGCGCCAAGTTCCGGCGGTGTTTTTTCAAGTGCGTTCTTGACGGCAACAACGATCTGATTGAGTGGTTCGGAGAGCGCCTCGAGCACTTCATTGGAATGGACGGTAAACGTGCGCGGCACGCCTTCGGCAATGTTGCGGCCCTTGACTTCGATGGCCATCATTTCTGACGCCGGGAAGGCGGAGCCGATCTTTTTCTTAATGAGTTCGGCCGTGGGTTCGCCAATCAGCATGCCGAAGTTGCGGCGGATGTAGTTGATGATTGCCTGGTCGAATTTGTCGCCGCCCACGCGAATGGATCCGGCATAGACCATGCCGCCGAGCGAAATCAGGCCCACTTCGGTAGTGCCGCCGCCGATGTCGACAACCAGGGAGCCTGCAGCCTCATTGACGGGGAGACCCGCACCAATGGCGGCAGCCATGGGTTCTTCGATGAGATAGACCTCGGATGCGCCGGCAGCGAGCGCGCTTTCCTTGATGGCGCGGCGCTCTACCTGGGTGGAGCCGCAGGGCACGCAGATGATGATGCGCGGGCTCGGTGCGAAAAGCCTTGACGGATGCGCCATGCGGATGAACTGCTTGAGCATCTGTTCGGTGACCGTAAAGTCTGCGATCACGCCGTCCTTCATCGGGCGGATGGCGCTGATATTGCCCGGAACGCGACCAAGCATCTGTTTGGCGGCTTTGCCGACAGCGTGAATGGTCGTCTTGCCGTTCGGGCCGCCTTCCTGGCGGATGGCAACAACGCTCGGCTCATTGAGAACGATGCCTTTACCGCGGACGTAAATCAGGGTGTTGGCCGTACCGAGATCGATGGCGAGATCGTTGGAGAAGTAGTTTCGAAAGAAGCCGAACATCGTTGTTTCGCTTTGAATCGCCTCGCGCAGACAGGCAAAAATCCAGTACCCGGCCGTTCGTGGCCGAATACCGCACGCATAAATAGGCAATGATAAACTAACTCACCCTTTCCAAGGAGCAGCACCTCAGGCCTCGCCCCCTGGCCTTTGTGTGGGATTGTTACGGATTTTTTGTCTGTTTCCGCCCTCTGAACGCATGCTCCTTTTCATCCCTTTCCGGAAGACGTCACTATGCCTTTAAGCGCTGGCGATATTCGCCGTATCGCAGATCTCGGCCGCATTGATATTTCTGAAGAACAGATCAAGGTCATGCAGGGCGAGCTCAACGATATTTTCCAGATGATTGAAGAAATCCGTTCGGTTGATACCGAAGGAATTGAGCCCATGCCGAATCCGCATGACGGAGTGGAGCGCCTGCGTGATGATGTGGTCACTGAAGGCAATAACCGCAGTGAGAACATGAAGAATGCTCCGGAAAAATCCGAGGGCTATTTCCTTGTCCCTCAGGTGATCGAATAACGTTTCCGGAAGAGTTTCACCCATGGAAAAAACTTTTGTCTCCGTCGCCGAACTGTCCCGGCGACTTCAGAGCCGCGAGGTTTCTGCCGTTGAACTTGCCCGCGACTATCTCGAACGCATTGAAGCGGGCCGCAGCCTGAATGCTTTCCTTGATGTCCGTCCGGAGGAAACGATCCGTCAGGCTGAGGAAGCCGATCGACGCATCGCCGCCGGTGAGGCGACGCCGCTAACGGGCATCCCCATTGCTCATAAAGACATTTTTGTCACCAGGGAATGGGCCTCGACTGCCGCGAGCCGCATGCTCGATGGCTATATGAGTCCTTTTGACGCGACTGTCGTGCGCAGCCTCAAGGATGCCGGCATGGTCTGCATGGGCAAGCTGAACTGCGACGAGTTCGCGATGGGCTCGGGCAATGAAAACTCCGCTTACGGGCGTGTAGGGAATCCCTGGGATGCCAATGCCGTTCCCGGCGGCTCTTCAGGAGGTTCCGCCGCAGCAGTTGCTGCCGGGTTGGTACCGATTGCAACCGGAACGGATACGGGGGGGTCCATTCGCGAACCTGCCGCGTTCTGCGGCATTACCGGCATGAAGCCCACATACGGCCGTCCGTCCCGACTCGGCATGATTGCCTTTGCTTCCTCTCTCGATACAGCAGGTCTTCTCGGCCAGTCAGCGGAAGACTGCGCCATGGTGCTCGGCTCCATGGTGGGATATGACCCCTGGGATTCGACGAGCGTCGATATGCCCCGGGAAGATTTCTCCCGTGATCTTGGCAAATCGGTGAAGGGCCTGAGAATCGGCGTGCCGCGTTCCTGGATGGGCGACGGCCTTGATGACGAAGTCCGCGCTTCCATTGATGCTGTTCTTGATTTCTACCGACGCGAAGGCGCAGAGATCGTCGACATTGATCTTCCGATGGCCAAGCTCGGCGTCCCGGTTTACTACGTTGTCGCCTGTGCTGAGGCGAGCTCCAACCTTTCGCGCTTTGACGGCGTGCGCTATGGTCACCGCGCGGCCGAATACACCGACATCGGCGACATGATGAAGAAGTCGCGTGACGAAGGGTTTGGTCCGGAGCCGAAACGCCGCATCATGATCGGCACCTATGTGCTGTCGCACGGTTATTACGATGCCTACTACTTAAAGGCTCAAAAGGTTCGCCGCCTCATCGCCCGCGAATTCCATGAGACTTTCCGTAAGGTCGATGCCATTGCCTGCCCGGTAACCACCGGTACGGCTTATGACTTTGGCGCGAATGCCGACCCGGTTTCCGCCTACCTTTCTGACCTTTATACGGTCCCGGCTTCGCTCGCCGGCCTGCCGGGCGTTTCCATGCCCTGCGGCATCCATTCGAACGGCCGTCCGATCGGTCTGCAGCTTCTCGGCGAGCACTTCACCGAAGCAAAGCTTCTGCAGCTTGCTGATGCATGGCAGAAAGCCACTGATTGGCATCAGCGCCATCCGAAGGGCTATTGAGCAGACGAACGCTTAAAGGGAAAAATTCAAGATGAAATGGGAAGTTGTCATTGGTCTTGAGACGCACGTTCAGCTCTCGACCCATTCCAAAATTTTCTCGGGTGCGCCGTGCCATTTCGGCGACGAACCGAATGTGAACGCCTGCTACGTTGACCTCGCTCTTCCGGGGGCGCTGCCTGTGCTTAACCGGGGAGCTGTTGACCGTGCAATTCGCTTTGGTCTCGCTATCGGTGCCCGTGTGTCCAATCATTCGGTTTTCGACCGGAAAAATTATTTTTATCCGGACCTTCCGAAGGGCTATCAGATCAGTCAGTTTGAACTGCCGATTGTTGTCGGCGGCAAAGTGACTTTTGCGGTGGAGCCGAAGAACGGCGAGCCCTACATGAAGACCATTAATCTCACCCGAGCGCATCTTGAGGAAGATGCCGGCAAGTCGGTCCATGGCATTGTTCATGGACACTCCGGCATCGACCTTAATCGCGCCGGAACGCCGCTTCTGGAGATTGTCACGGAGCCTGAGCTCCGTTCTGCCGCTGAGGCAGTGGGGTATGCCCGCGCGCTTCATGCGCTGGTGGTTTGGCTCGGCATGTCGAAGGGCAACATGCAGGAAGGCAACTTCCGCTGCGACGCCAACGTCTCCGTACGCCCTGTCGGTCAGAAAGAGCTCGGCACCCGCTGCGAAATCAAAAATCTCAATTCGTTCCGCTTCCTCGAAGAAGCCATCAACTATGAGGTTGAACGTCAGATTGAACTGATTGAGGGCGGCGGAAAGGTCGTGCAGGCTACGCGTCTCTATGACCCGGATAAGGGCGAAACGCGCCTCATGCGCACGAAGGAAGATTCGATGGATTACCGCTACTTCCCGGATCCCGATCTGCTCCCGCTTGAAGTCAGCGATGAATGGATCGAACGGGTGCGCTGCGAAATGCCTGAGCTTCCTGATGCCATGCGGGCGCGTCTTATGAAGGATTTTGGTCTTTCTGAGTACGATGCCTCCATCCTTACGGGCAGCCGCGATATCGCCGACTATTACGTTGCTGTAGCAGACGGCGTGAAGGATAAGAAGATCGCAGCCAACTGGGTGATGGGTGAGGTTGCCGCTGCCATCAACCAGACGGAAGGCATGAGTTTTTCATCTGCTCCGGTTACGCCTGAAATTCTTGTAAAGCTTCTCTCCCGCATCGCTGACGGAACTATTTCCAACAAGGGTGCGCGCGAAGTCTTCACTGCCATCTGGGCTGGGGAAGGAAAGGACGTGGATGCGCTTATTGAAAGCAAGGGCCTGAAGCAGATTTCCGACACCGGTGCGCTTGAAGCAATTGTTGATGAAGTGATCGCCAAAAATCCGAAGTCTGTAGAAGAATTCAAGGGCGGCAAGGAGAAGGCGCTCAATGCACTTGTCGGTCAGTGCATGAAGGCAACGAAGGGCAAGGCTAATCCCGGACAGCTTAATGAGCTTCTGAGAAAGCGCATTGCCGGTTGATCAGATCCTCTGGCAATCTGCAAAGAAAATCCCCGGGAGCCGTTCAAGCTTTCCGGGGATGTTTTTGAGGGTGCTGTTTCACGTGAAACAGCTTGCTGACTTAATTAGGCGCCGTAGCGCTGACGATACTGCGCAACGGCATTACGGTAGCTGGCAACAGCTTTGGCTTTTTCCGAAGGGCCGTCCATAAAGGCAAGCAGATCGTGAAGATTGATGATGGATGCGACGTGGAGGCCGAAAGTCTTTTCCACATCCTGTACGGCAGAGCTTTCAGTCATCACCTCGGCATTGCCGCCGCGTTCCTGTCGGTCAACAGCAATGAGCACGCCGGAAGGCGTGGCTCCGGCGGCTTCAATGATTTTCACGGATTCACGCACTGAAGTGCCGGCAGAGATCACGTCATCGATGATGACGACGCGGCCCTTGAGCGGAGCGCCGACAATCATGCCGCCTTCGCCGTGGTCCTTGGCTTCCTTGCGGTTGAAGGCCCAAGGTACATCACAGCCGAGACGAGCAAGATTCATGGCGACGCTGGCGGCAAGGGGAATGCCTTTGTAGGCAGGCCCGAAAATCATGTCGAATTCAATGCGGCCTTCCTTGCGGGCAGCGAGAAGCGTCTCAGCGTAGAAGGCCCCAAGCTTGTCAAGAAGCGCACCGGTATTGAAGAGCCCGGCATTGAAGAAATAGGGGGAGAGACGTCCGGCCTTGGTTTTAAACTCGCCGAAGCGAAGAACGTCTGCATCCAGGGCGAATTCAATGAACTGCTGCTTGGTCGATTGCATGATGTGAAAGAGGGAAAAATCAAACAGCGGCAGCGCGAATGAGTTATCTGCTCAAATGGATGGCTGCCGCAGACGTGTACGGGAGTGTTTATCGCGCAAATTATAGTTAAGGGGCAGGAGGCTCCTGGCTGGTTTTTCCAGGGCTGAGCCATTGAAGCTGAAAATTGCGGCACCATTGTGGCATGCGACAATATGCGATCTCTGGTGAACGCTGCTGTCTGCATTTGCAGAAGCTTTAGAAATCAGAAAACTAACTGAACATATTCCATTGAGGAGAGTGCATGCTGCGCATTCTTACCTTTAATGCCAACGGCATTCGGTCTGCGGCCAAAAAAGGTTTTTTTGAGTGGTTCATGAAGCAGAATGCGGACATTCTCTGCATTCAGGAACTGAAGGCTCAAGAAGCGGATCTCTCCGATGAACTCAAGTCTCTTCCGGGCTATCACGGCTTTTTTCATTGCGCCCGGAAAAAAGGGTATTCCGGGTGCGGTCTCTGGTCGCGACGCGTTCCGGACGCTGTCCGCATTGGTTTCGGAGATGATGAATTCGATGCAGAAGGACGCTGCGTTGAGGCGGATTTCGGTCGTCTTACCGTTATTTCTGCATATTTCCCGTCAGGAAGTTCGTCTGACGAGCGGCAGCTTGCGAAATTCCGGTTTCTTGAGCGCTTTGAACCGCACCTGAAGGCATTAAAGGATGCTGGCAGGGAAGTGGTTCTATGCGGCGACGTCAACATCGCGCATAAGGAAATCGACATTAAGAACTGGAAGGGCAATCTCGACCATTCCGGATTCCTGCCTGAAGAGCGGGCCTGGCTCGATCATCTCTTTGATGAAATGGGCTGGGTTGATGTGTTCCGAAGACTTGATCCGCGTCCGGAGCGCTATACATGGTGGAGCCAGCGCGGGCAGGCGCGTGCCAAGAACGTCGGCTGGCGTATTGATTACGAGCTTGCTACCCCAGGCATTGCTGCGCTTGCACGGGCAACGGATATCTACGCCGCGGAAAAATTTTCCGATCATGCTCCGCTCTGGGTGGACTATGCGGTTGATGATGGAGAATTGAAATGATGACGCTTGCCGATATTCTTTTTACGCAGGGATTCGGGACCCGTTATGACTGCCGGCAGATCGTGCTCTCGGGAGCCGTTTCCGTTAATGGGCGAGTTGTGGACGATCCGGACG
>ERZ1673737.1935-NODE-1935-length-18492-cov-4.329500_pt1 | contig 18492 bp, 14 predicted proteins | sample MGYA00580211_ERZ1673737 | MGnify/ENA primary metagenome ERZ1673737 (study PRJEB41218, sample SAMN15661789) | gut metagenome | host: Homo sapiens | place: Canada: London | collected 2015-08-20/2019-03-30 | study: EMG produced TPA metagenomics assembly of... | reverse complement strand
CCTTTTGATCAAAAGACGGCGTTCCGAGCTGAGCCTCCTCTCCCCCTGCAAGGCGTTTGGGCCCCAAAAATGCCCGCGCCGACTCACGACCGATCTCATTATACTCCTTCTCCAGGTCTGCGAGTTTGCGTCGCAATTCCGGGCCCATCTCTCCCTCATCCTGCTGTTGCTCGACCTCCTTCAGCTGCTCCGATAGCTGCTGCTGCTGATCGATTAGGGCTGTTCCCAATTTCGAGGCTTCCTCTAATCGACGTTCGGTCTCCGCCAGATGAGCCTCAAGGGCTCGTTTGGCCTGGGCTGGCGAAGATGCATTGAGGCTAAACAGCTGCGTATCGAATGACGAATATCGGTGGGCGTCGCGTGGGGCTGGCCGTCCGCCATTCGAAACGAAGGGGTCTTCCATGGATGCAAAGGAGGTGGTGTCTTCAGGGTTGGGTGCTGTCATGATCCGAAATTCGGGGGCCTCAAACGGCATCTGACACCTCTCGTTAACGAGGATGCAGTTGCCGATGAGAGGCAAGGAAGTCGCGCGTCAATCTTTTTATTTCAGATTTAGACGGAGGGCATCATCCGAACACCTGCTGGAAACTTGTCGGAGATGTTGTAAGCCCAATCGCCGAGCCGACCAGCGACCAGATGTTTCAGATTACCGCGCGCCGATGCGATGGGTGTAAGGCACGCCCTCGGGAGGTGTAGAAGAAGTAAAGGAGGGGAAAGTCGAATGAGTAAAACAATAAACACCGAGGAGTTTTGGGCGAATAATCAGTGAGATCCGGTACCTGAACCTTGGCCAGACACACGCGCGTAGGTGTCAACCAACCATAACAAAGTGGTTGGATCTGCAGATGTCGCCGCAAACTGATCGGCTTTTAAATAAAGAAAACAAAGGAAAGGATAGAGCGAATCAGGAACAAAACGAAAGGGAAAAAAGGAGAGGCAGTTGATAAGACTGGTCGAGTTTGGCTCAGGCGGGGAAGAAAAGAGAAGAGAAGAGTGAGCGAACGTGGTGTTATTGCCAAATGGCACCGGTGTTTGAGATTTGAGATGAAGTGGGCTATCCCAGAAACTACGATCGGCTACAGTACAATGTCAAGGGATGTTAGATGTACAAGAGTCTTAAGTGTTTACAGTAAACAATAAATAAGATTATACTTCCGTCTGTGTTTCTCTTCATCCAACGCGTCCCAAAGTGGTCTCAGACGTTGATGTTTGTCATGTTTGCCACGTTTGCTTACTCATCTCTTCCACCGCCTTCGATATCTCGCTGTTGCGACAACTGGAGCCCTTCTTTTCTTTCTAATCAGCTCTTTTTGCTTGCAGACACACATAATGACCGAAGAAACAGTTGCAGATACTGTGCCCCAGGTCGCCTTTAAGAAGCGCTCCAAGGGCAAAGCCAACTTCCGCAAGAAGCCCGCAACGCCACCTCCAGCATCTGACTCCGACTTCACCTCGTCCGATGATGATGATGGCAAGCGGATTAAGAGGCGGCGCAAGAATGCAGCTGTGACAGCATCATCTACAGCAAATATGACGAGGAAGCCTGATGACGAGCCTACCACCGCTGCTCCCCTCCCGTTGACCTCGAGCAACGACGCAACCAAGCATTCCGACTGGTACGACGAAGACCTCAATGCGAAGAACCTACTCGGCACTACTAGAGTACGACCGGGACTAGCCTCCGCGGCTGCCTCGACCTCAGAGCCAGACGGCACCTACAAAGGCGCAGCCAACTACCAAAACTTCATCCAAAAGAATCCAGACGCACCGACAAAGTTTGGTCCTGTTAAAGCGCCAACCAACGTCCGGACAATCACCGTCACCGACTTTGCCCCCGATGTGTGTAAGGATTGGAAACAGACTGGATTCTGTGGCTACGGAGATTCTTGCAAGTACCTCCACATGCGTGAGGATTACAAGGCAGGATGGGAGCTGGATCGCGACTGGGAGGTCAACACCAAGGGCAAGAAGCTAGACGGACGAGTGGTATCGCAACGAAACGGTGCAGGGAAAGCCGCCGAGGATGATGAGGAGGACGAGGACGAGATGTTGGAGAACATTCCATTTGCCTGCATCATCTGCCGAAAGCCCTATAAAGAGCCTATCATCACCAAGTGTGGCCACTATTTCTGTGAATCATGTGCTCTGCAGCGATACAGGAAGAACCCCACATGTGCAGCCTGCGGTGCGGGGACTGGCGGTGTCTTCAACGTTGCAAAGAAGCTCAGCACCTTGCTGGATAAGAAGCGAGAACGTGCGCGCAAGTTGCGCGAAGAGGCGCTTGCAAATGGAGAGGAAGTTAGCGACGAAGAAGAGGGGGAGGACGATAGTGAATAGGCGGAAAAGACATCCATGGTTGTAACATATAATGAACATGAACAGCAGCTGGACTGCAAATCAAGTATCTGACTGTAACCATTGAGTTCCAAGTCGAGGCGTGGTGTCTAGGTACATGTATAGCATGAAACACTGGACTCGGCCAACCTTTGTAGCAGAGGCACTGAAGATGAGAGCCAATAAATGTGTAAATATGTCTGGACTTGGCATTGATACATGTACTGTAGCCCACGACAGATGTACATGTATCTGACGCCCAAGTCACATGGCATGGAAAGTCTTTCTTCCAACGCAGTCTCTGACCTGAACTCAATAAGCCAGCCAAGGCATCACCCGGCCCCTCTAATCAATGACGACGAGATCTGCATTTCACGAGATGAGCCAAGACATCTCGATAGCCACGCGGCAGATTGCGCACATGGATAGCTTCGTCGCAGTCTTCCCAAGCTAGACGATATCTGATCGCGGGTGAGATGCAGGGTATATTACCGGCTCAAAGCGCAGAAAGCAACACTGATTAAGTACCTGTACAATCTGTAGGTCAAATGTCGATCCCAAACGCTCGGACCTAGAAATTAACTCGTCTGCGTCTCCGCTTGACGCAATTGCCCAGAATTTGTTGACCATCATGAGTTACAATCGCAACGCAGGCTGCGCAGAACAATAACTTCAATAATCTACATGCGCTCGCAATGCAATATTCACACTCTCTCCAAGACAGATCTACATCAGCTTTGACATTTATTCCTTTCCAGCAAAGCGGCCACATCATTGCTCCTGCTGATCGGTGGGCCCGGGGCGGTCATAGGCAGCCTGGCGGGAAGGAATCACAGAATCCACTTGAGACCCTGAATTCGTTGAACTGTTTGGTTCGCGATGAAGCCGATCAATCAATGGCTTGCGAGGCCGATCACTGGGGCCGTCGAGGCTGTGCGAGACTCGAAGATCCCAAAGAACAGACCACAGACCATTGTCTTAAGGGTTGATTCAATCTAGCGACACAGACCCACTCCAATGCGAGACTACTGTTTAGCCTGGTGGAGGACAATCGCCAGTGTTCATTATCCTCCACGTCAAAATGGGCAGTTTGAGCGCAAACGCCACGTGGAATCCGTGGTAGTAAGCACACGCGTGTCGGTGGATACAGCAACTCGAACTGCCTACAGATTGGCCGCAGGGAATGTCCACCCGCGGCACGTCAAGCCTTTCACCCGTCCGACCATGGCTCAAGCGCAAACTCGACCTATGAAAGAGGTTAGACGTGCCCCAAAGCCAAGCTTTCGCTACCAGGGGCCAGAGCGGCCCCTAACTTTCACCCCCGGCTTCAACTAAGGCGGCTCCCCTGAGTTTACGCCCCAGGTGGCCAATGATATGCGGCAAGAATGACATTCTAGCTTCTCTTAGCCCGGAGATGAGGCTTCCGCCCCCTCTCTAGTCCTTTTTATCTTTATTTCTCTGAAATCTCTTGTTCTTGCCATTGTGTCTCCCTTGAACCTCATTCATTTCCCCATTCCGACCGCCTGTGACGACTGCGCCTTCCGTTTGACTCAATTTAGCCTTAGCCTCGCCCCTCCTCGAATTTGCCTTGCTATTTTGGGACTATTGACCTCCTATTTCGAAATATCGCTCTCCCTTTCTCATATTGGAAAAGGGTTGCCCCTAAGGGTCTCAACCATTCATGGCTTGAATGCGACTGTCTGCGCCTTGAAATTTACAACCACGGGCTTCCCTTTCCAAAGTCTCTGGTGTTCGAACCTTCTTCATCATGCGGGGTGGAATACGTCTCGCAGTGATATGCGTCTCTTCTTTGCTTCTTTTCTCATTATATCTCCTCGAGGCGCATCTCGAAGACCTCTGTAATCAATATCGCGCTGGCGCATACTTGGTTGATTGGTTAGATCGCAATGGCGCCGTTCCGAACCCGACATACGCCGACGCCACCATGGGGGACAAGGTGATAGTGATGGCCAAGCTGGAAGAGGAGCATACCGAATGGGTAGAACAAGAACTGCCTGAGTGAGTGCCTGCGATCCCACCTCTAACCCGTAAACCAGCACTAATCCTATATCTCACCAGCTGGCAACGCGCAATCTACATTGTCAACCCCTCCCGAGAAACACGATCCGACGCCGACGCCCTGATGACACCATTCAACAAAGGCCACGAAGCAATGGCCTACCTAACCTACATAATCGACAACTACAACAACCTCCCCGCAACAATCGCCTTCCTCCACGCACACCGCTCAGGCTTCCTAATGGCCTGGCACGTGGATGCGCCACTCCACGACAACGTCATCGCCATGCGCAATCTCCAACTCGACTTCGTTCAGCGAAACGGCTACGTCAACCTGCGCTGCAATTGGAATCCCGGCTGCAAGGGTTCCCACCGCTTCAACAAGCATGTCACCGATCAGATCTGGTGGGATGTTTTCGAGGGTACGAGCACCCCTCCGCTGAACATGTCCTCGCCCTGGGAAATGGAATACGGTGGCCATAAATACATCCGCAAGCCTGATGAGATTGGCGCGGCATGTTGTGCGCAATTTGCCGTTTCGCGCGATCAGGTGCAGAAGCGACCGCTGAATGACTATGTCAAGATCCGGCAATGGATTCTTGATACGGAATTGAACGACGCATCTTCGGGCAGGGTGATGGAGTTCTTGTGGCATATTATCTTTGGCATGGAGGGTGTATAGTAAGTTACAGTTAGCCTATCTTTATCTGGACATTTCCTAACGCTCCACAGTTGCCCCGATGAACAGCTATGCCAATGCCAGGTCTACGGGAGGTGTTGACCCCCTTCTTCAACCTGTGCATTTATCGCAGACCCAGCATCATGACTAGGGCTGCTATTGTACATATTCTGGGAGACGTGCCTAATACATTTTGTCGCACGGCTTGTACATGCCCTCTTTCGATGTACATTTGCCGACAGCACAAACATCCCTTGGCTTGGAGTTCGTTCGCTCGTTTTATCATCTAGAACTTGGAGTTTTGTGTGTTGTTTGGGTTAGAGATTCATTTGCGCCTCAAGCGCTGAGGGCAAATTCCCCTGTATGAGTGTGCTTTCCATCGTTCATAGGTGGCCTCTCAGATTATTCCTTTAGAGATACAATGTGAATATTTTTGCTAAGTTACCTTGTTGGCTCTCTCGTGTATATTAGACAAGATATTCGGAGCCTGCGAAGCACGGCTCTTCGAGCTTGCCTTTTAGAACAACTATGGCTACATGTTTTGTTAGCCCTCTTGACGTCGCTATATTGTTTTGCAATATTGATAGCCATTAGCTAGCTATAGAAAGGCTACGTGGGCGCCACGCTCGAGAGCCAGCAATAGGGGATTGAAACCCCCTGAATAATGGCCAAAGTACTGGACTAAAAAGGGGTCGACCATGAGATATGTAAACAGAAATAGGATACAGTCGTAATGCATTAAACTTAGCTACTACCCTCAGGAAAATAGCCAGCTATTAGGACTTCTCTTCAAAGTACTGCTCAACTCGTTCCACCAGATCCGCCTTCTTGCCCGCTGTAGCACGGCCATGTGCATTCAAGAACTCCTTAAGAACGGCCACGGTCAACTGTATTTATGTTAGTCAAATCGATGTCCTCCCCATATAAAGTACCATCAATGTGATATGCTTACCTTGGACACGGTGCCCTTTTCAGAGGCTCTTTTGACATCGTTTTCCAAGTCGTTGCCACCACCCTCAACCTTCACCCGCTTTGACGGGTGACTTTCAGCATTTTCATCCTTCGCACCTCGTTTCACCAGGGTTGATTTTGTAGCCGCGGTTCCGCCGAACATTTTGGATGACTGGTCTTTTAGTTCCTCGGCCCATGCGAGGACATATTCACCTGCGCGCTATGATAGACAGAATTAATCAGTGCGATTCGAGATCGCAGATTCTGGAAGCGACTCACCTTGTTGATCTGACGATATTTGGGGATGGTCTTGTCCTCTGCGCTTTCGGGCATATCTTCTTCCAGGGCAAGGGCCTGTAGAATGCGATAATGCCATTGAAGGGCTGCTTCGAGTCAGTTTTAACCTTTGGGAGGGGAGAGGGATATGACAGAACTTACAAGGGTTGGGGTATTTTGAAGGATCGTATACAGCCTTTGGAAGCTGTAGCTGCTGGATAACCATACGCATAGAATCAATCAACGAATCAGGCGCCTTATTCAAGGTAGCCTCCGGATTCTCGCGAACATCATCCGCAAAGGGAAGAGGGATAATCCACATGCCCGGTGGGATTTTCTGTACACCATTCTCATCGATCTTCTCAGCTCCAGCAATCATAGCAGCCAAGACTGGTGACGCATTCCTGCGAGGGATGAACCAGACCAAAGCCATTTTCTCAGCCTCGAGGAGTTTCTGCTGCAACGCAGAGAAGACTCGGGTTGAGCCTACGTAGTCTTCTTCGGAGGGATAGATGAACGATGGGTGTTTAATGTTGGCCCAGATCGGCAGCGCTGACAGTGGCTTGAAGCCAATGATTCTGATCACCGGGTCGCCAAAGTGCCTCAATGCCTGCTGTTCTTCGATTGTGAACGAGACTTGCTCACCGCCGAACTTGTAGGCTTTTCTGATGTCTTCTTTGTCGACTGTGTGTGCTGTGTCATCGGCCATTAAAGTGGTGACGCCTTTGGCGATTTGAGGAGCCTCGCCTCCCTGCCAGACGAAGCAATTTCGTGCGGGCTCCTGCTTTTTGAGGAGTAGGTATCCATTGACGGATATTTTGAAATCGGGGCCCAGCTCGAGGGGCACGTTTGAGAACAGGGAGCGCCGGGGGACCGATCTCGAGTTGATGCTGGATAAAAGAGAATTGAGCAGTGAAAGTCCATCACCCTTGGCTGTGGACACGTTGGTATCTGGTTGCAAATATGCCGGGGCATCTCCGTCACTGGGGGATGTTTTGTAGATGATGTCCTGCCATTCGTCAATACAATTCTGGATAACCGAGGTAAACAACCTACATCATAGAATTTAGAGGTGTCGAATTCGTGGTCTGGCTGAGAGATAGGGAAAAGCTCAATGTTGACGCCCAGATCATACAAATCTCTCGCTCGAACCGTTGCAGCAGACCGTAATGCCTTGTTATCTGCATGTGGATTGTCGTTGTCGGTCACGATAAACAACCGCCGAGACAGGAAATTTGGAGCTTTGGAAGTAAAGACCTGATTTGCGCAGAAAAGCACATTAGCCATCGAAACAGGCTCACTTGATGGCTTCAAGATCTCCAGCGCTTCCTCTTTCTTCTCAGCTAGAGCTCGTAGTTCCTTGACTTCATGGGCAGATGGAACATCCAGGTCCGTGTAGAGATAACAGTGCGGGTATGACAGCTCGCCGCGACTCTCTTCATCTTCATCGTAGAATTTGGATGATTGTGTGCCATAGAGTAAGACGCCGATCATGTCATGAGGATTGGAGATAATGCGTTGTTGCATCAGATGGTATGCACACTTCAAGGCGGCAGACGCAGGTGATTCCTCAACAGGCTTCTTGGGATCAAGCGATGCCCGAGGTGTCAGCATCGAATTGCTGATATCGATAGCAAAGAGAACAGCATCTTTGACCGATTTGAAGCTCTGTTCAGGTCAAGTCAATAGAAGGCCACTATATCTTCAGCTTTGGCACTCACCGTCTCATCGAGCTCTTCATCCTCAAGATTGTCCTCCTCACGCGTGTAATTCTCACTCGCCATGTTTAGAAATGAAGCAGTGGGAGAGTGAGGAGTTGTCAATATCAAGTTCAATGCCTCTTGAGACGCGCTCTATGGCGACACGAGGTCATGTGATGCTGATGCCTGGAGCTGCCTGGAGCTGCTGACGTCCCTCGCACATTGATTGGCCGAGGCAAACTTGGGAAACCGGGAACATCAGCTCCGAGGTGCGCATCGGTCGACTCTGTTCTCAATTCCTTTCGACGTGTATAACGTTGTTTTTTTCCTTTTCTTATTTAATCCGCTCATATCCAGCTATGGCGTTCCGAGCCCCTTTCGCGACGCCGCGACGGTTATTTACGAATGCCACCTCATTCGGACTACGACCAGCAATTGCCAGTCGATTGTCATGTATGTCCAACCAGCGAGGACTCGCGACAGTGGTCCCGCCTGTCACACAAGATGCAACCGGATCCAAGGGCCCGACTGCAATGGTGTTTATGAACATGGGTGGTCCCTCAACGACAGACGAGGTGGAGGACTTCTTGAGCAGACTATTCGTATGTGTCGAGGAATATCTATGGTGATAATATCCGGTTCAAATATTGACACAATTGTTTGCAGGCCGATGGTGACCTGATTCCCCTCGGACGACTCCAATCATATATTGGACCTCTCATCGCCCGCCGGAGAACCCCGAAGATCCAACAGCAGTATGCGGATATTGGCGGCGGATCGCCAATTCGGAAATGGTCCGAGTACCAGTGTGCAGAGATGTGCAAGATTTTGGATAAGATTTCTCCGGAAACCGCACCGCATAAGCCTTACGTAGCATTCCGCTATGCCGCCCCATTGACCGAGACGATGTACGAGCAACTGTTCGCCGATGGATTTGGAAACGGAAAGGGAGGACGTGCCGTCGCTTTTACGCAATACCCGCAATACTCCTGTTCGACGACAGGCAGCTCGCTCAATGAATTATGGAAGTGGCGTAATCGCCTGGAGGGAAAGCGCGCAAACGGAGAAACCGACCCTGCGGGCACAATTCAGTGGAGTGTCATTGACCGATGGCCTTCCCACTCTGGTCTTGTTGAGGCTTTTGCACAGAACATCGAGGCTCAGCTCAAGACGTACCCTGAAGAAAAGCGGGATAAGGTTGTGTTGCTATTTTCGGCTCACAGCTTGCCTATGAGTGTTGTCAACCGGGGTAGGTCAACCCATAGCTTCTCAGTAGATTCTGCTAACCTGCCTAGGTGACCCGTATCCCGCCGAGGTTGCCGCGACAGTTCATGCTGTCATGCAACGACTCAACTTCAGCAACCCTTATCGCCTGTGCTGGCAGTCTCAGGTCGGCCCCTCGGCCTGGCTCGGAGCCCAGACAAGTGATACCGTGCAAGAGTACGTGAAGAAGGGACAAACGGACTTGGTTTTGGTCCCTATTGCGTTTACGAGCGATCACATCGAAACGTTGTACGAATTAGACTTGGAGGTTATCCACGAAGCCAACAGCCCCGGCGTCAAGCGCGCAGAGAGCTTGAACGGCAACCCAGTCTTCATCCAGGCACTTGCTGACATTGCTCGCGAACATCTTCAAAAGGGAGAGCTCTGTTCCCGCCAGATGACTCTTCGTTGCCAGGGCTGCAAGAGTGAGCGGTGCCTGGGCCAGAAACAATTCTTCGCTGGCAAGGACAACGCTAGTATGGTGTTGTAAGCTGAACCTTTTTGCATCATCTCAACCCATGGGTCAGATCGAGGTGTATTTTAGGTGTATTTTAGGTGCATTTGTATACATACTGGGCTTTGGGAGGCGTTGCTTGGCGACAAAATTTCGGGTATACTGCACAGCATAATGTATTTCTAGTCCTATATTCATTCAAATAATCGAAGGCGTCGGGCCAATGACCAGCACATGCTTCGAAGATCTCGGACCTAATCTACACCTTAGTACCTGACCCCGCGCGCCAGAACGCCCAGTGCTTTTTATACATAGAGGGGATTGATACAGACACCCACCCCGTTGGAACCTTGCCAGGGATGGGATCTGAGCTTGCCAAGCCTCGGGATCACAACTGCTAACTAAACTATCTCCTTGCTTTTACACTCGTTGAAATCTCTCAACTAACTCTTGTATCTCTAGTCATTTATCGAGACGACGTTTTCCTTCTTCCAACTCTTTATGTGATTAAGTCCCCCTCAAATTTCGGGGTTTAGGATATCCACCGATCCCAACATCATGGCAGCTATTTCGACCTCTTGACCTGCAATATATGGGTGGGTGTCCTGATTCTTCCTGGCGGATGTCTTGGAAAAATACGCAGAAGATCTTCATATAAAAGATAATAAAATTCCCTTAGACAAACTCGCCTCTTACCACCGATACCTCAGAGAGCAACCAGCTCCTGCATTTTCTGAGCTGTAAACATTCGAATAGCTTCATCTAGGTTGATCTTAACGTTAATTGGTTTAATAACTTCTCGGTACGTGAACGCGAAGTTTTGGTGATGCGAAAACGGCTCTATAGTTAGCTGCAGGGGAAGAATGATTGAAATCGCCAACATCTCGGAGAATGAGAAATGCAGAATAGTGGGCAGTCAAGGTGGAAGTTAGAGAAAGGCGAATTACCTGAAGTCTCGAATTCATTGGCTGTACATCTAGAACGATTGATAAGAGACTTGGATCCTGGTTCCCCCTCTTTCGTGCAAGTTTCCAAGATTACAAATCAATGCAAATATCTTGGAAGTTGGCAATTGTACATGTTCAATCTTCATGTCACCTTGATCATGGAGAACGAGCAACTCTTTGCGGGCGAGCCCGAGATAGACGTCCGGGCACGCGCTCGTGCGACTCCTACAGAGGATGACGCGCTGCTGTCTCCCCGGGCATCCGGGGAATCCCCACTAGAAGACCGCGTCGAAGATGACCGACCGCGATGGAGGAGACCGAACGTGAGTGGTTGCAAAAGCCTTTAGGTTCAATTGTCTGATCTCTAGCATGACAGATTTGGTGGCTCCTCCCATTTAGTCTTCTGTTCACGCTGGGCATTGGCGGAATGGCCGTGCCCAGGATCAACCTGATCATGTCGCTCATTTGCCGGGATTATCTAGCAGAGAAGTCAACCCAAGACCCCGGGTTTACTTCCCTCCCTGTTGTATTTGGCGAGGACAATCGTCAATGTCACATCCCACAAGTTCAATCACTTGTCGCGCAGTTCCAGCTGTATCTCAACCTCATCACGGGTATACTCTCCGCATTAGTCAGTCCCAGACTCGGCCACTTGTCCGATCGATATGGAAGAACCAAAATGATCGCACTGGGTTCGCTGGGCGCGGTGCTTAACGAGGTCATCACTGCGATCGTGGCTACCTGGCCTGACCAGATGTCGGTCAACTGGCTTCTTGTTGGAGCCATGCTGGATGGACTGGGCGGCTCATTTACAACCGCGCAGGCTCTGTGCCATTCTTACGCCTCGGATTGCACGCGCATCGAAAAGCGAAGCGTGGCATTTGGTTTCTTCCACGGCGCTTTATTCTTTGGAATCGCAGTTGGACCTGGTGTCGCTGCGTTTATCATCCACTACGCGGGAGCTCTGCCCGTGTTTTATATTGCACTGGCATTACATGCTTTGTTCTGCGTGTCGCTCTTCTTCATCGTTCCTGAATCCTTGTCTAAGGATCGGCAGCTCGCTGCTCGCGAAAAACACCGGTTGAACCCTTCGGATGTTGACGCTCCTAAGTGGTACTCTTGGCGTATCTGGAACCCGATAAACTTGATCACGCCTCTTGCTATCCTTATGCCGGCAGTCGGACGACCAAGCGTCTTGTTCACTAATCGCCGTGGCGCCAGCCCGGCTCTGCGGCGAAACATTGTACTGTTGGCAGCTATCGACACAGTTATTTTTGGAATCGCATTGGGCACTGCTCAGGTCATCATTATCTATGCCGAGTATATGTTCAACTGGGGCAACGTGGAATCCAGTATCTTCATCGCCATCATTAACGTTTCGCGTGTGATCAATTTGTTCGTGGTGCTCCCATTGATTTCTTGGCTCTTCCGCACCCCAGTCAAGGATGACGGGAGTATCCGAGGCTCTGATATGCTGGACGTTACTCTCATCCGCTTATCAGTCGTGTTTGATGTGTTAGGATTTGTTGGTTTTGCCCTATCCAAGTATCCATCGGTAATGATCCTTTCTGGTGTAGTCGCCTCGCTTGGTGGCATGGGGTCGGCTATTCTGCAATCATCACTCACCAAGCATGTGCCCCATGAACGGATTGGACAAATGCTTGGTGCTACTGGCCTCTTGCATGCCCTTGCTCGGATTGTTGCGCCGACTATTTTTAATCTAATCTACAGCTTGACTGTCGCAACCCTGCCCCAGACAGTCTTCGTGGCCCTTGCGGTCACTTTTGGTGCTGCGTTCCTCGCAAGTCTGTTGATCAGACCACATGGTATGTTTATTATCTTACCTGGATAGGATAACAGCTAATTGTTTTACTAGTTACCCTTGAAAGATCCGAGTTAGATCCTGCAGATGTGAGAGCTGAAGCAAACGAAGACGGTGATGATGAGGATGACGCTCTTTTGAGATAGAATATAATTGCAATATAATCAGGGATAGGCGCAGAATACTTCTCATTTGACTACACACAGGGATGAGACAGTCGGAAACATCAAGCATCAAGTAAATAATTTAGAAAACAACCTAGGAGTGGCTTGTATAGATCGTACGATGAGATTTCGGCGGGCGACACTGGCCTAAAGCGCAAGTTGAATTGCGGAAAAAAGCAGTTGCTCCGAGTTTACCCTGTTCCCCCAGCTTCAATTGCCCCGAACCACCATCTTCTTTCCTTCTGGTAGCTTTTGGACTTTACCTAGCCGGCTACTCTCACTTTGCATCTTATTTTCAAGGCCACCCATGCACCGCTGTTAACTCATGCGCGCAACCCGCGCCCAGCATTCTCACCATGCTTCCGCACTCCAAACCCTCCGCTCTCGTACCCTCTCGGAATGCCCTTCGAGTTCTCCGCCATTTGGCCCTGGCCGGTTCAACAGTCGGCGGGTTTTGTGCTGTGGCAGCCTTCACGTACGATGTTCATCGCCGAATCCGCATCGCCGAGAAAATCATTGAAAACAAACGAACAATACACACCACCGCACCAAACTATGATGCAACATCTGCTGCCAAGCGACTTGCAGTGATGGTCGCAGCAGCGGAAGCGGGAGAGTTCATGGGAATCGAATCCCTCAAGACTAGCAAACCAAAAGCTACCTCCGGCCCCGAAGAACCAGGATCGAACATTCCCGAAATGAGACGCGATCCAAATCCCAAACCCAAGCCAATGATCACCTTGGCAAAAGCACATATTCGCCAGAAGAAGTCGTGGAGTGACCCGATCAAATTGTTCCAACACAAGAGGAATGTGGACGGGCCGAGCTTAGCTCGGAATAATGAAATTTTGGCCATGGAGGCTATCCAAGCGGAACACGCTCAGATAAAGGGCAAACCCCCCCTAGACTCCGAACTTCGTCGATTGATGAGCGAGGAGTTGGAGATCACTGCTGCGAACCTGTTTCTGGGAGCCACCGCTCGTTTGGACGTCATCTCATGGGAAAGGAGACAACTTGCGTGTCATATCTTTACCGCAAACTGCATCAAAGGAAACATATTCATTGCTCGAACTCTCTTCAACCGACTAAACAATATCAGTGTTGTCTCGGAGGAGATGTGGGCCACCCTCATGCATTTACTCGCCAAAGAGGGCCATATCGACTCTGTCGGTGTCCTCTATGAAAGATTCAGTTCCAAATTTGTTGTCCCTACCCATCTGCTGGAGGTTATTCTCCGGTGCCTTATCGAGTCCAAGCGGTTGGAAGAGGCCAAACATCTCTTCCACCTGCGTTTCAAGAATGACTATAACTGCGGCCTGTGCGGGGCTTACCTTGATGGTCTCTGGAGGAAGACTAGGAGTATCGAATTACTCAACGCAGAATTTGCCAGGATTCTCGAAAGTCTTCAAAGCCTTGGGCGAAAACCAACCGAAAAGCTGTTTAATCCGATGGTCAAAGCCTTGGTTGAATCGGGGCGTTCCGAAGAGGCCGAGGATTTGGTTCATGATATGCCAACCAAGTACGACGTGCAGCCTGGATCCCGCACCGTTGGATTGATCGTTTATAGCAGGGCGCTCAATTGTAATTGGGATCGGGTTATGGATGGGTTATACGCCATGCACGATGCAGGATTTACTAAGCAGAAGAAGGACTTTGCTCTCGCCTTTGACCGTGTCTTCCTCGAATACTATCCAACTCACACGGGCGAACAAACATTCGACTTGCTCATTTCATGCATCAACGAATTTGAAATCGTGCCTGACAGAGTTCTTCATCGACACATAATCGAAGCGATCGTTGAAAAAGGCACCGAGGAAATGCTCGAAGCCATCACGGAGATGGCCACCCAGCGTGAATGGAACACCGGCATCGACGATGAGCAAATTGCCACGATTCTCAAAACGAGGCGGCTCGCAATGACCAACAGCCCGGTGGGAATTTGGCGAATGATGCAAGCAGCCAAGGACCGACAAGCGTCTTCGTCTTTTTCTCAGCGCATCCTTGGCACTAGCTATGAGACCTGGGCAGTGCGAGGAGAGAAGATAGCGCCAATTCACGCTCCCGCCGAGGAAAGCTTCTCCGAAACAGTGAACAATTTGGTGGAATCCAAAGATACCAGTTGGTACGTCCCGCTCCACAAGCGAATGGAGCACTATCTTAACATGGGCCGGCCTTATGATGCTCTGAGGGTGTATCAACACGCCACCACTAGTGGTTTTGTCATTAGACCGCTCCATCTATCCTTGGCTGTGATTGCCTCGATTCTTGAAGGCAAAACTGGCCTCATTAACGCGCGACGCATGATCACCTCCGAGTGGGATTACTGGAAGAAGGTTCCAACACTCCGTTACAGCAAGCGGTTCACACCATGGCTCCCTGTTTTCTTCCAGCGGGTTAGGCAGATTGATCCAAGCGTCGTCGGACGCGCGGGGTTGATCAAGATGGCCATTTTCGAATACTACACCATTTGCAACAATACCCCCGGTCTTAATGTGAAGCACTTCTGTGCGGCTTCTTACAGTCAGTACCTGCTCAAGGGTGGATCGCCAGAAATTGCTGTCGATCTTCTCACGACCATTTACCAATCTCGCTGGAAGATCTCTCATGGGTTTGATCAGGTCCTGTTGAAGTTGCTGCTACGGGCCTTTGGCGAGCTCCGCAACCTCAAGGGTGTCTGGTGGTGTATACTGACGGTCCTATCACGACAAGAGGCGATCAAGCCTGAATTCGTCGTGGAAGCTCTCTCCCAGATGAATTCATTGGACGAGGCGCTGGCCGATGCATCCGGCAGTACCACGCAGCAACTCTGGACATTGCACAAGGCCATTGAGGTGCTACAAGCCAAGTCTCGTGGTGACGAATACTGGACAAACCTCAGCGTTGACTCGGCGTGGAAAAAGTCAAGACGCTCCCAGCTCACTCGGCCTGAGAAGGAAGACCCTTTCTTGCCTACTGGCCCTCTCAAGGATCAGATCCTGGAATTTGACGAAGAGTGGGAGTTGGACTTGCTACTAGGACGCAAGCAGTTTAACGCTGCCGAGCAGACAAAGTGGTGGGCAGAGCACAACCTCGCGAACTGTCACACGGTGGCACCGGAAGACCGCGAATATCCTATCTACAGGGACCAAACCTGGGATACATATTACGTGCCGGAGGAGTGATATATATGTAATATAATTGTACAAGATCCCTGTATCAATATGAAGTATAGAGAGGAATAACAGTAAAAAAGAAAAGAACAGAGTATAGATCTATAAACTTGAGTCTAAAGTCTATATACCGTGATGTCTCGTGCTGCGTAGAATTCAGAAGGCGGAGAGGGCAGACTTTCACATGTCACGCCACCCCTTTCTCTCAGAAAAACATCAGCCCATATCTATCGCCAATTCTCTTTTAAATCAATTGCTTCGGTCGATAATGGTCTCACAGTTTCTGTTCTGACAATCCTACCTATCTCCTCCATAATGGCATCCGTCAACGGCCATGCCGCCCACTCCCAAGCCGCTCAACGCCGCATCGAACACCACGAGGCCGACGTTGTGATTGTCGGTGCCGGAATTCTAGGCTGCGCGCTAGCATTCGCACTAGGAAAGCAAGGAAGAAGCGTGATTCTGCTCGAAAAGTCATTGGAAGAGCCCAATCGCATTGTTGGTGAACTGCTCCAACCGGGAGGTGTTCAGGCACTGGAAAAACTAGGGCTACGCGACTGCCTCGATGACATTGACGGAATTGACGTGAAGGGATACTGGGTTTCATACTTTGGCGAGCCGGTCCTCCTCGAATACCCCAAGTCCACCTCGTCAGGACCGGCACCTCTAGGACGAGCTTTCCACCATGGCCGATTCGTGATGAAGCTCCGACAGGCGGCCCTGGGCTGTCCCAATGTCACTGTGGTCGAGACCAAGGTTACTGGTTTAGTCACATCGTCGCATACCCAGGAGGTTCTGGGTGTGGAGTGTGTAACCAAGGACCTGAAGGATTGCTACTTTGGCCAGCTCACCGTGGCCGCCGACGGCTACAACTCCGATTTCCGCAAAAAGCACCACAAATACACACCCAAGCGTCGTTCAAAGTTCTACGGATTGGAGCTTATTGATGCTAAACTTCCCGCGCCCAATACCGGTCACGTCCTTCTCAGTGATAGCCCACCTGTGCTCATGTACCAGATTGGTACACACGAAACTCGAATCCTCGTCGATGTTCCGGATAATCTCCCAGGGGCGTCGGTGAAAAATGGTGGTGTCAAGGGCTATATGAAGAACACTATTTTGCCTAGGCTTCCGGAGGGCGCGCAGGCGTCGTTCTCGGACGCATTAGAGAAAGGCCAGCTACGATCAATGCCAAATTCTTTCCTACCTGCCTCAACCAACACGACACCCGGTTTTATGATCCTGGGCGATGCGCTTAACATGCGGCACCCATTGACGGGAGGAGGAATGACGGTGGCGTTCAACGATGTCTGCGTCCTCCGCGAATTGCTCAGTCCAGAACTTGTACCCAGCTTCTCCGATACAGATCTTGTTCTCAAGCAACTTGCTCAGTTCCATTGGGCACGAAAGAACTCCTCTTCTGTTATCAACATCCTTGCGCAGGCCTTGTACTCGCTCTTCGCTGCTGACGGTATGTCTTCCTTTTCCAGGCCCAAGTCGATCCCTCAATTAACAGTTTATATAGATCGAAGTCTGAGGTCTCTTCAGCGTGGCTGTTTCCGCTATTTCCAGATTGGTCCTGTTGGAGGCCCCGTAGGACTACTGGCAGGTCTCATCAAGCAACCTCTCATTCTCGTCTCCCACTTCTTCTCCGTTGCTTTCCTCTCTATCTGGGTCCTCCTCTGCGAAACCCCTATGACCCAGATCCTCCTATTCCCATACAACGCCTTCATGATTTTGTACACGGCCTGCATCGTGATTTTACCATACATCTGGACAGAGATCTGGTGTTGACCCTGCTCTCATCCTCCCCCAAGCGATGCATAGGAGGTTTTTGTCCAGCATTTTCCCTCCGTTTCATTATCTTTCTGGTGAACATATTGTTGATTCTACCTGGCATTCGGCCTTCGTCTTAATATCCCCTCCGGCCCTATTGTCTTTCAAACGCCTTTATGTGATTTAATTTTGTATTCTAACTTCTGATACATTGCGAGGTCTGTGCTACACTCGCACACTATGTACTATACCACATTACATGCCATACACACCGTCATCTCAGTGATAGATGATGCAATATCAATACTTTCCGGATACGAATCTTGCTAGATCAACGCTTTCACCCCATTATGACTACTCCCTCAAAAGAAGCCAAAAAATCATTTACAACCCCAATCTATGGGCTTCATATCCTCCTTATTTGTCCACCAATCTCTTCTGTAAGGAACCTACAAACACCCCCTTATCAGATATGCAAAAAGCCCCTATCCAATAAGCAAACAGCCAAAAAGCAAACCACCGTCCACAAAATGCACAATGCAACCTGCAAAATCGAAAAATATAAACATTCCAACTGTCACACGAGCACAAAGCAAGGGAAAGCCATGACGGCAACAATCATCTGAATGGCGCAATGACGGACAAAAGAGAAGAAGCAAGCAGCAAAATGCTAACAACAAAAAAAGCAACGTAACAGACAGGAAATGAGAGCTTATAAAAAGAAGGCTCTTTCCCCTCACTCCGGGTTATTCTTCAAGATACACTTACGTTATTACACACACCCTGTACGAATGTTTTTTGTCTTCCTTTTTCACTTTCTCTTATTTGTTGTTTCTTTCGTCTTGTTTCTTTGGGGTCGACGCTAGCTGCTGTAAATTGCGTAGATCAACGAGTCCTCAAACCGGAGATGCTAGAAGAAAGGATGATAAAGCTTCGTTTCCATCGTGCTTCTTTCTCT
>ERZ1673737.1934-NODE-1934-length-18494-cov-7.803352_pt1 | contig 18494 bp, 17 predicted proteins | sample MGYA00580211_ERZ1673737 | MGnify/ENA primary metagenome ERZ1673737 (study PRJEB41218, sample SAMN15661789) | gut metagenome | host: Homo sapiens | place: Canada: London | collected 2015-08-20/2019-03-30 | study: EMG produced TPA metagenomics assembly of... | reverse complement strand
AAAAACCTGTGAAAGTTGTGGAAACGATCCTGCGTGACGCTCATCAGTCCCTGATCGCTACACGTATGAGCACAGAGCAGATGCTTCCGATCATTGAGAAGCTTGATAAAGTCGGCTACTATGCAGTTGAGTGCTGGGGCGGTGCTACTTTTGATGCTTCCTTACGTTTCCTGAAAGAGGATCCGTGGGAAAGACTTCGCAAGCTTCGTGACGGTTTCAAAAACACAAAGCTTCAGATGCTGTTCCGTGGACAGAATATCCTTGGATACCGTCCGTACGCAGACGATGTCGTAGAGTATTTTGTACAGAAATCAGCAGCTAACGGTATCGATATCATCCGTATCTTTGACTGTATGAATGACCTTCGTAACCTTCAGACAGCTGTAAAAGCAGCAAACAAGGAGAAAGCACATGCACAGGTTGCAATGGCTTACACACTTGGTGATGCTTACACACTTGATTACTGGACAGATCTTGCAAAACGTATCGAGGATATGGGTGCAGATTCCATCTGTATCAAAGATATGGCAGGACTTCTTGTTCCGTACAAAGCTACAGAGCTTGTTCAGGCTCTCAAAGAGACTGTTAAGATCCCGATCGATCTTCATTCTCACTATACATCCGGTGTTGCTTCCATGACATATATGAAAGCAGTAGAGGCTGGTGTTGATATCATTGACACAGCAATGTCTCCGTTCGCTCTTGGAACATCCCAGCCGGCAACAGAGGTTATGGTTGAGACATTCAAGGGAACACAATATGATACAGGATTTGACCAGCAGCTTCTCGCTGAGATCGCTGATTACTTCCGTCCGATGCGTGATGAAGCTCTTGATACAGGCCTTCTGAATCCGAAGAACCTTGGTGTAAACATCAAGACTCTTCTGTATCAGGTACCAGGCGGAATGCTTTCCAACCTGACATCACAGCTGAAAGAGCAGCATGCTGAGGACAAGTTCTACGAGGTACTTGAGGAAGTTCCGCGTGTTCGTAAAGACCTTGGTGAGCCGCCACTTGTTACACCGTCCTCTCAGATTGTTGGTACACAGGCTGTATTTAATGTAATCATGGGCGAGCGTTACAAAGTTGTGACAAAAGAGACAAGAGACGTATTAAGTGGTAAATACGGCGCAACAGCCAGACCATTTAACCCGGAAGTACAGAAGAAATGCATCGGTGATGTAGAGCCGATCACATGCCGTCCTGCAGACCTTCTGGAAGACGAGCTTGATAAGCTTGAGAGCGAGATGGCGCAGTACAAGGAGCAGGATGAGGATGTTCTGACATACGCACTGTTCCCACAGGTAGCCATGGACTTCTTTAAATATCGTCAGGCTCAGAAAACGAAGGTTGATGAGACTGTAGCTGATACAAAGAACGGCGCATACCCGGTATAAAGCACACACATTAGGAGTGTCGAAAAGACATTCTGATACAACACGAAGGAGCTTGCTGTATGCAGGCTCCTTTGTGCATAAAAAAACAAAAAGATTAAAAAGGCAGGATAACAGGTAATGTCCAAGGTTGCGATCGTAGGCGGCGGTGCCGCCGGAATGCTCTGCGGCGTATATGCTGCGCGCAGAGGACACCAGGTTCACATCCTGGAAAAAAATGAAAAGCTTGGAAAGAAGCTTTTCATTACAGGAAAAGGAAGGTGCAATGTCACTAATGATTCTGATACAGAAGAGCTTTTTCCTGCAGTCATGTCAAACCGTAAATTTCTTTACAGTGCTTTTTATACCTATGGAAGCAGAGATGTAATGGAATTTTTTGAGGAAGCAGGTGTGCCGTTGAAAACAGAGCGCGGAAACAGGGTTTTCCCGGTGTCCGATCATTCATCAGATATTATCCGGGCACTGGAGCGGGAATTAAAGAAAGCCGGAGCACAGGTACATCTTCATACAGAGGTGAAGGAAGTTTGCACAGAGGAAGAGAAGGTTACAGGCGTATTACTTGCCGATGGAACTTTTTTTACTGCTGATGCAGTGGTGGTTGCCACAGGCGGGCTTTCTTATCCTTCTACAGGTTCTACAGGAGATGGATACCGTTTTGCAGCTGAAACCGGCCATAAAGTAGTTGCCCAGTCGCCGTCACTGGTACCTCTGGTAGCGAAAGAAGATTATGTATCCAAACTCCAGGGCCTTTCCCTTCGAAATGTCGTGCTGACCGTGAAATCCGGAAAAAAAGTCCTCTATAAAGATTTTGGCGAGATGATGTTTACACATTTCGGAGTTACAGGTCCCCTGATACTTTCCGCAAGTGCTCAGATCGGCAAAAAACTGGAAAAAGAATCTTTGCAGGCTTATCTCGACCTGAAGCCCGCACTCGATGCAGAACAGCTGGATGTCCGGATCCTGCGTGAATTTGATGCAAATCATAACAAGCAGTTTAAAAATGTGATCGGTGTACTTTTTCCGTCTTCTCTGACCCCGATCATGATCGAGATCGGCGGCATTCCTGGGGAGAAGCCGGTACATGAAATCTCCAGGGAAGAACGCCAGGCCTTTGGCCGTCTGATCAAGGCTTTCCCGTTCACGATCACAGGAATGGGAGAATTCAAAGAAGCGATCATTACAAGAGGCGGTGTATCAGTAAAAGAGATACAGCCATCAACAATGGAATCCAAAAAAGTAAAAAAACTGTATTTTACAGGTGAAGTGCTGGATCTGGATGCTGTGACAGGTGGCTATAATCTTCAGATCGCGTGGTCTACCGCGTATGTTGCAGCGCAGGCGATCGAATAACAGAAAAAGAGGAAGGGGCATTTAATTATGGGTATTAATATTGCAATTGACGGGCCCGCAGGTGCAGGAAAAAGCACAATCGCAAAAAAGGTGGCAAAGGAGCTGTCCTTTATCTATGTAGATACAGGAGCCATGTACCGTGCCATGGCACTTTATCTTCTGGAAAAAGGAATCAACGGTGATGAGAAAATCTCCGAAGCCTGTCACGGTGCGGATATCTCCATCCGCTATGAAAACGGCGAGCAGCAGGTGATCCTTAACGGAAAAAATGTAACTTCATTTCTCCGTAAGGAAGAGGTTGGAAACATGGCATCTGTAAGTTCTGCAAATCCGGAAGTGCGCGCACATCTTCTGAAACTACAGCGAAATCTTGCAGTTGAGAACAATGTGGTCATGGATGGAAGAGATATCGGAACTACCATTCTTCCGAATGCAGAAGTAAAGATCTTTCTGACTGCAAGTGCCAGAACCCGTGCCAACAGACGATATCTGGAGCTTACAGAGAAGGGAGAAGCCTGCGATCTGGAGGCAATCCTGAAAGATATTATTGACAGGGACGAGAGAGATATGAACCGAGCCGTTTCACCGCTGAAGCAGGCAGAAGATGCAGTTCTTGTTGATTCTTCTGAGATGGGAATTGACGAAGTTGTTGATAAAATTCTTTTTGTATACAGAGAAAAGGTGAATAGATGAAGGTAAAAGTTGCGGAAACTGCCGGATTCTGTTTCGGCGTACAAAGAGCAGTGGACCGGGTTTATGATCTGATCGGTTCCGATGCTGCACCTATTTATACATTGGGACCTATCATCCATAATGAGGAAGTTGTTTCAGACCTGGAAAAAAGAGGCGTGGCTGTGATCAGTGAGGAGGATCTTGCCAGCTTAAAGGGCGGTACAGTTGTGATCCGTTCTCATGGTGTAGGCCGCAAGGTCTATAACAAGATCAAGAAATACGGTCTGGGATACGTAGATGTTACCTGTCCTTTTGTGCTGAAGATCCACAAGATCGTTGAGAGAGAAAGTGCCAGAGGTGCACATATTGTGATTATCGGAGATCCGGATCATCCGGAAGTACAGGGAATCTGCGGATGGTGCCAGGGACCGTTTACAGTAATCAAAAATGCCGAAGATGCTGAAAAATTCAGCATTTCTCCGGATAAAGAAGTGTGCGTAGTATCACAGACGACATTTAATTACAACAAATTTCAAGAATTAGTTGAAATTCTCCGCAAAAAGAGTTATGATAATAATGTTTTAAATATTTTAAATATTTTAAACACTATTTGTAATGCTACCGAAGAACGGCAGAAAGAAGCTAAAGCGATAGCCGGAGAGGTAGACACTATGCTGGTCGTAGGCGGCCGACATAGTTCCAATACTCAAAAGCTGTTTGAAATATGTAAAAAGGAATGTGGAAATACTTACTATATACAAACACCTGTAGACTTGGATTCTGAAATGTTCCAATGCAGTAGTTATGTAGGTATTACAGCAGGGGCTTCCACCCCAAAGAAAATTATTGAGGAGGTTCAAGAACATGTCAGAGTTAAGTTTTGAACAGATGCTGGAAGATTCCGTAAAAACAATCAGAAATGGAGAGATCGTACAGGGTACCGTCATCGATGTTAAAGATGATGAGATCATCCTGAATATCGGCTATAAAGCAGACGGTATCATCACAAAGAACGAGTACACAAACGATTCAAGCGTTGTGCTTACAGATGTTGTTAAACCTGGCGATACCATGGAAGCAAAAGTTCTCAAAGTAAATGACGGAGAGGGACAGGTTACACTGACCTACAAACGTCTTGCTGCAGAGAAAGGCAACAAACGTCTTGAGGAGGCATTCGAGAACCAGGAGGTTCTGAAAGCTCCTGTAACACAGGTACTTGACGGTGGTCTTTGTGTTAACGTTGAGGAAGCAAGAGTATTCATTCCTGCAAGCCTCGTATCCGACACATATGAGAAAGACCTTTCCAAATATGCAGATCAGGAGATTGAGTTCGTTATCACAGAGTTCAACCCAAGAAGACGCCGTATCATCGGTAACCGTAAACAGCTTCTTCTTGCTGAGAAAGCCGAGAAACAGAAAGAGCTTCTTGCTAAGATCAAAGCTGGTGACAAGGTTGAGGGTGTTGTTAAGAATGTTACAGATTTCGGTGCATTCATCGATCTCGGTGGAGCAGACGGACTTCTTCACATCTCTGAGATGTCCTGGGGCAGAGTAGAGAATCCGAAGAAGGTATTCAATGTTGGTGATAAAGTTACAGTTCTTATCAAAGAGATCAACGGAGATAAGATTGCACTTTCCCTTAAATTCCCGGAGGAGAACCCATGGCTTACAGCTGCTGAGGACTTCGCAGTAGGAAATGTAGTAAAAGGTAAAGTTGCACGTATGACAGATTTTGGTGCATTTGTTGAGCTTGCACCTGGAGTAGATGCACTTCTTCATGTGTCTCAGATTTCCAGAGAGCACGTTGCTAAACCATCTGATGTACTTTCCATCGGACAGGAAATCGAGGCTAAAGTTGTTGATTTTAATGGCGAGGACAGAAAGATCAGCCTTAGCATGAAAGCACTTGAGGATTATTCTGCAGAGCAGACAGAGGAGTAATTTCTATCCGGAAGTTTGAACAGATATTGATATTCTGAGAATTATAAGAGACTGTTTCCATTTTGGCGGCAGTCTCTTTTTTAGTGTTTAATAATTCCTGTAACAGTAAAATGAACAAGCCCCGGGCATATGCTTTTACAGGCATATTCTGCAGTTCAGAAGCAAAATGTTCAGGGCTTTTTGGTTTATGCTGATCCTAGATATAATGAATTCATTTTAAAGTGGAGAGATAATAAGGCAGGCAATGTTTAAGATAAGTTTTCTGTTTGAGCGGATTCCGGACAAAGTCATCTGTTACAGAGAACCAGGTATAGCAGGTATCTTTTTTTGCAGGTTTACGAAGTTTCTTATCCATGCAGACACTTAATGTCTTTGGGATGGCTGTATCTTCTGAAGGAATATAATCATAATCCTTGTAATTGGAATAATACTGTTTTAAACGGCCGTTTTGGTGCTTTATGAGGAAACGAACGCGGTTTTTCTGACCGGTTATGTAGAATTTTTCACTATAATTGGAGAATTCCACAGGTAAACAGCAGGAAAGTACAAGAGTAAAGATTATTTGTTCGTCTAGAATTTCACAATTCAGAGGCTCATAACCTTCTTCAAAAAGACAGAGATAGGAAAGCATTGAGAGGATTTTTCCAAGTCCAAGAAGATCCTCCTGATTGTGGCCAAGTACAATATCAGCGGCATCTTTTTTTTTGCCTGAAGCAAATTGTTTATAGTGACGGATACATGCCCCGCCATCGCAGTATTCACGCTGGTCGATTCCAAGGAAAGCTTCCACAGAAGGCTGATTCATTTTGGAAAGCTTCAGTAGCCCTTTTACGGGTTTCAGCTGTCGGTAAAGGTCCAGAGAAAGCAGGTTTTCAAAGGGAGAAGGCAATCCGTGAATCTGACAGCGGGCTTCCAGGTAAGGCTGGTCAAAACTGTCGCCGTTATACTGGATCGTGCAGGAAAAATTCTGTAAAAATTCCGAAAATATTTTCAAAAGCTCGGGTTCTTCTTTCTCATCTTCGATCATCCACTGGTACATCTGCCAGTTTTTTTCTTCATAAGCCACAGCACCGACAAGATACAGAAAAGTGGAATTTCGTGATAGTCCTGTTGTTTCAATGTCATAGAAAACCGGTACAAAATGCTCTGAAAATGCATGCTTTTTAGTCAATTTTTTAACAGTCTCAAAGTCCGGAAACCCTTGTAAAATCGGCATTTTTTTAACAATCATGTTAATTTCCTCCTTTATGGATTGTATCTAATTATACACAAAAAAACGTTTTTTCCATAGTGCAATTTTAGGTGAAATGAGTTATAGTATATTCGTGGAGTTGATGAAAATAACAGGAAATGGTACTGGATTTATGTGGGAATTGACAGTTATAAAAACTGATTAATATTACTTTATAATTTGATTTTTATCTGCAGTTTTCCTGGAACCGTGATCACTTCTATATGAAAGTATATCATAGTATGACAGATAGAATCAATCTATCATACATATATCAGAAACACGGAAATCAACTTTAAAAAAGAGTATGATGTGCACAGCACGGAAACGCAGCGTGCATGTACATGCAAACAATAAAGGAGGAGATGAGATCTATGGCATTTTTAACCTTCAGAGGTGGTATTCATCCTTATGACGGCAAAGATTTGTCAAAAAACTGTCCTGTTGAGAAGTATCTGCCGAAAGGAGATCTGGCAATTCTTGTATCTCAGCATATCGGAGCTCCGGCCAAGCCGATCGTGAAAAAAGGCGATCATGTGCTCGTAGGACAGAAAATCGCAGAAGCAGGTGGATTCGTTTCTGCACCGATACATTCATCTGTATCAGGAACTGTGAAAGGAATCGAGAAACGCCTGACAGCAGTAGGAGCCATGGGTGATGCGATCATCATTGAAAATGATGGACAATATGAATCGGTGGAATATACACCTGCCAATCTTTCCAACCTTTCCAAAGAAGACATTTTAAAAAGAATTCAGGAAGGCGGAGTTGTAGGACAGGGTGGTGCAGGCTTCCCGACACATGTGAAGCTTTCACCGAAGGAACCGGACAAGATCGACCACATTCTGGTAAATGGTGCGGAGTGCGAGCCTTATATTACCAGTGACTACCGCAGAATGATGGAAGAACCGGAGAATGTTGTAAAAGGACTGGAAGTAATCCTGAAAGTATTCCCGAAAGCATTGGGATGCATCTGTATCGAGGATAACAAGCCTGACTGTATTGCCAGAATGAAGGAAGCTATCAAAGGCAAAGAACGTATGGAAGTAAAAGAACTCAAGACCAAATATCCGCAGGGTGGTGAGCGTACTCTGATCTATGCGGTTACAGGCAGAGAGATCAATTCCACCATGCTTCCGGCAGATGTAGGATGTGTTGTTGATAACGTAGAAACCGTTACCTCTGTTTATAAAGCAGTAATCCTTGGTCAACCGGTCATCAGCCGTAATTTAACAGTTACAGGAGACGGCATCCGCACACCGAAAAACTTTTCCGTTCTTACAGGAACAGATCTGTCAGAACTTGTAGACGCTGCAGGTGGCCTGAAAGAAAAGATCGCGAAAGCAATTTCCGGTGGACCGATGATGGGATTTGCACTGTATGATCTTCACATCCCATGTACAAAGACAACCTCTTCCCTGCTTTTTCTGGAGCATGATGCAGTATCCGAGGCGAAGCAGATTCAGACTGCATGTATCAACTGCGGACGTTGCGTAAGCGTCTGTCCAGGCCATGTGGTTCCCGCCCGTCTTGCAACTCTTGCAGAGAACGGTGATATGGCAGGCTTCGAGAAGATGGATGGTATGGAGTGCTGTGAATGCGGCTGCTGCAGTTACATCTGTCCTGCCAAACGACCTCTGACTCAGAGTATTAAATCTATGAGAAAAATGGTTCTTGCCGAGCGCAAGAAAAAGAAATAGGGGGAGGAAAAACAATGGAACAAATGTATAACGTATCATCTAATCCCCATATCAGGGATAAAATGACCACCAGCCGTATTATGCAGCTGGTAGTGATCGCACTTCTGCCGACAACACTTTTCGGTATCTGGAACTTTGGAGTGCATGCACTCCTTGTAGTGCTGGCGACGGTTGCATCCAGTGTGTTTTTTGAATGGCTGTATGACCGACTGATGCATAAAAAGAATACAACTACTGATTTCAGTGCAGTTGTAACAGGACTTCTGCTTGCACTGAACATGCCGCCCCAGATCCCGATCTGGATGCCGATCCTTGGCAGTGCTTTTGCGATCATTGTTGTAAAACAGCTGTTCGGTGGACTTGGACAGAACTTTATGAACCCGGCTCTTGCAGGAAGATGTTTCCTTATGATCTCTTTTGCCGGAAAAATGACTAACTTTGCAGTTTCCAAAAGCTCCCATGCTGTTGTAGATGCGGTTACACAGGCAACACCTCTGGCAGCGCTTAAAAGCCAGGGATTCATTGAGGGGACTTCTATTCCTGTAAAGAATCTCTTCCTTGGTAATATCCAGGGTACCATCGGTGAGACTTCTGCCCTGGCGATCCTCATCGGTGCAGTGATCCTTCTTGCATTTAAGATCATCGATCTGAAGGTACCTCTTACATATATTGGAAGTTTTGCAATATTTGTCATTTTCTATATGCTGGGAACAGGCAAAGGCTTTGATGTAAACTATCTTTTCAGCCATATCTTTGGAGGAGGTCTGATGCTTGGAGCCTGGTTTATGGCAACCGATTATGTGACGACTCCGATCACTCCGAAAGGTCAGCTGGTATATGGCTGCTGCCTCGGTATCGTGACAGCGGTATTCCGTCTCTTTGGTGGTTCCGCAGAGGGCGTTTCCTATGCGATCATTTTCTGCAATCTTCTGGTTCCGCTTATTGAAAAAGTAACAAAACCGGTTGCTTTTGGAAAAGGAGGCAAGAAATAATGGGTAAGATTATCAGAAATACATTGATCCTTACGATCATTACAGTAGTTGCCGGCCTTGGCCTTGGACTGGTTTACGAAGTTACCAAAGAACCCATTGCAAGAACCGAGGAACAGGCAAAAAAAGAAGCATGGCAGACTGTATTCAGTGATGTAAGCCTGGAAGATTTTAAAGCTGTAGATGTAGACAAGGAAGCAGCAGATAAAACAGTTGCAGATCTTGGAATCAAAGCAACCGTAGATGAAGTCTGTGAAGCAGCAGATGAAGGCTATGTGGTAACTGTAACCGATAAAGAGGGTTACGGCGGTGATATCCAGATCACAGTTGGTGTAACAAAAGACGGTACCGTCAGCGGCGTTTCCATTCTTTCCATCAGTGAGACTGCCGGCCTTGGAATGCGTGCTACAGAAGCGAAGTTCCAGGAACAGTATGTTGGAAAGAATACCGATAAATTCTATGTATCCAAGGACGGCGGCGAAGGTGAGCCTATTGATGCTATCAGTGGTGCGACCATCACATCCAGAGCTTTTACCGGTGCAGTCAATACAGCTATCGGCTATTGCAAAAACGCATTTTAGGAGGGTAGTTGAATATGAATAAATGTGGTGAAAGATTAAAAAACGGTATTATAACCGAGAATCCGATTTTCGTTCTGATGCTGGGAATGTGTCCGACACTTGCGGTAACAACTTCAGCTATCAATGGTATTGGTATGGGACTTTCCACAACCGTGGTACTTGTTATGTCAAACATGCTGATCTCCATGCTGCGTAAAGTGATTCCGGATTCTGTGAGAATGCCGGCATTCATCGTAGTTGTAGCATCTTTTGTAACAATCGTGCAGTTCCTTATGGAAGGTTTTACTCCTTCCCTTTATGATTCACTTGGAATCTATATTCCGCTGATCGTAGTTAACTGTATCATTCTAGGACGTGCAGAGAGCTATGCTTCCAAGAATCCGGTCCTTCCTTCAATTTTTGACGGACTTGGAATGGGACTTGGATTTACAGTCGGTCTGGTTGCCATTGGTCTTGTAAGAGAGATCCTTGGTTCCGGAAAAGCTTTCGGGGCACAGATCATTCCGGTTGCCGATGCAGCTACCGGTGCTGCCGGTTATACCCCGATCACTATCTTTATCCTTGCACCTGGAGCATTCCTGGTTCTTGCAGGACTTGCAGCAATCCAGAACAAAGTAAAGATCAACATGGCAAAGAAGGGCAAGGATGTTTCCAAGATCCAGTCCGGCTGCGGTTCCAACTGTGCAACCTGCGGCGGCTGTCCTTCTGAGAAAGAATAAAGGGGGAGTAGAAGATGGCAAGCTTAATGTTAATTGCTATTGGTTCTGCACTTTGCAGTAACGTTGTATTAAGCCAGTTCCTTGGAATCTGTTCTTTCCTGGGAGTTTCCAAGAAGACTGAAACTGCAGTCGGCATGGGAGGCGCGGTTGTATTCGTTATTACGATCGCATCTTTTGTTGCTTCGCTGTTATATAAATTTATCCTGGTACCGACACATTTTGAGTACCTGAAAACAATCGTATTTATCCTTGTTATCGCAGCACTGGTACAGATCGTAGAGATGTTCCTCAAGAAATTTGTTCCATCTCTTTACAAGGCGCTTGGTGTATACCTTCCGCTGATCACAACAAACTGTGCAGTTCTTGGTGTGGCGCTTAATAACGTAAAATATGAATACAGCATTCTTGAAAGTGTTGTAAACGGATTTGCCACAGGCGTGGGGTATCTGATCGCTATCGTATTACTTGCGGGAATCCGTGAAAAAATGGAGTACAACGATATTCTGGAATCCTTCCAGGGCATGCCGATCGTTCTGCTTACAGCAGCATTGATGGCTATTGCATTCTTTGGATTCTCCGGAATCGTATAGGAGGAAGAAGAGCATGAGTATAACAGGAATTATTATGGCTGCAGTCATTGTCGGCGGTACTGGTTTATTCATTGGTATCTTCCTCGGACTTGCAGACAAGAAATTAACCGTTAAGATAGATGAAAAGGAAGAAGCAATTCTCGGCGTTCTTCCAGGAAATAACTGTGGTGGTTGTGGATATCCGGGATGTTCCGGACTCGCTGCCGCAATTGCAAAGGGAGAAGCTCCTGTAGATCAGTGTCCGGTTGGCGGTGCTCCGGTTGCAGCCAAGATTGGCGCGATCATGGGACAGGAAGTAAAAGAAACCGCACGTCAGGTTGCTTTTGTAAAATGTGCGGGAACCTGTGACAAAACAACTGTAAAGTATGAGTATACAGGTGTGGAAGACTGTGAGATGATGGCATTCATCCCTGGCAGTGGAGCAAAAAACTGTACTTTTGGATGTATGGGATTTGGAAGCTGTGTAAAGGCATGTCCGTTTGATGCCATCCATGTAGTAAATGGTGTTGCAGTAGTAGATCAGGAAGCATGTAAGGCCTGCGGCAAATGCGTTGCAAAATGCCCGCGTCATCTGATCGAGCTGGTGCCATATGACAAACAGATCCGTGTGACCTGCAGCTCCCATGCAAAAGGAAAAGCTGTTACAACAGCCTGCGAGCTTGGATGTATTGGCTGTAAAAAATGTGAGAAGAACTGTCCGTCAGAGGCAATTACAGTTACTGATTTCTGTGCACACATTGATTATGATAAGTGTACAGGCTGTGGTAAATGTAAAGAAGTCTGCCCGAGACATGTAATTCTGTAAAGAACGAAGTAACAAAGGAGAACTGTCATCACAGAAATTTTTCTGTAAAATGGCAGTTCTTTTTCTATGAAGTAAATCCGGGAGTTGTCCATCCTGCTTGACAAAGAAATTATTGTTCAGTATAGTGAACGCATGACCAATAGTAACAATTATCGGAGGTATTATAAAATATGGGGTTTTCAGAAGATTTTGTATGGGGAGCAGCGACCAGCTCCTATCAGATCGAAGGAATGGGGCGAGATTTCGGAAAAGGCATGAATTATTTAAAGAAGATGTAGCGCATATGAAAGAACTGGGGTTGAAAGGATATCGTTTTTCCATTGACTGGTCCCGGGTGCTGCCGGATGGTTTTGGAATCATTTATGTTGATTTCGAGACACAGGAGAGGATCTGGAAGGATTCTGCGTACTGGTCCAGAGAACTTATCAGCAGAAACGGGAATGATCTGTGAAAATTTTAAAAGGATAGTGTATGAATAAAATATTTAAAACAGCAATGTTTTTTACCGCATTTATTCCGTTATGGTTTACAGTTGTATTTATAGATGGAATGAGTATTGCGGATAAGACGAACACTACTATAGGTGCAGAGATAGCTGGAATAAGTGGAATTGTTGCTGGACTTATTATATCTGGAATAGTTATAGTTGGCTCGATGAAAGGAATAAGAAAAGAAAGTTTTAAGAAATATAAAATATTATCCGTACAACAGGAAAAGGGGATTACGTCAGAATTTTTACTATCATATATTCTTCCGCTATTTGCATTTGATTTTACAAAGTGGGTCAGCTTGGTGGAATTTTTGATCTATTTTCTGATTCTCATGTTTTTATGTGTCAGGAATAACAATGTATATGCAAATCTGTTTTTTGAAGTAAAAAAATATAAATTCTATACATGCGAAGTTCAGTGGGTGGCAGAAGGTGAAACTGATCCTCTGCAGATAATAGTTATCAGTAAGAAACCATTATCCGCATATAAGGAAAATGTAATTGAAATAGCACCGCTCGATAAACCGTTCTTCTTAGGAAAATGAAATTGGAACAGAGGATGGCACTTCGCAGACCCCTTTATCAAACATGTTAAGTTTGGTTTTACCGCAGATTGCAAGTGTGAAATTACGTGCGTTTTGCGGTTTGCTTAAATCGAATTTATGTGTGGCGGGATTAACAGGAATACGAAGTTCTTTTTTTAAGAGATCTTTATATTCCTGTTTTTGTAATTTCGCAACAATTTGCGCATCGTAAGTGATGAATTTTTTGGAGTTTTGCCCGGAGACAGCAAAAGTTTTATAGGATTCCATATCATCTATAAGATCAGCTGTTTCCAATTCGGCAAGGTGTTCCCGGCAGACGATTTTATGGGAATATTCAATGTTGAATATACTTTCAAAATTGTTATTTACAGAATAAAGCGTATGATCGGTTATTAAAATATCACAGCACCTGCCAAACTGAATCATTGGTTCCTGTGCTTCGACAACAGTATTATGACGGCTGACAAAGATTGGCGTACGCTTTTTGAAAGAAAGAACAGGATTCTTCTGAGTGAGAAAATAGAGATTCTTATCATTTCCATTTTCATCCTGATAGTTTCCGACAAAAATAAAAGCATTGGCAGAGATATCTTTTAGCTTGCATGTGTCATCACTGGTATTGATGTGATTAAGCAGAGAAGCCCAGGTTTTATGTATAAGTGAACTGTTAAGACTTAGCTTTTCAATTGTGCCTTTAGGATTCTGAGCCGTATATTCAAGAACACGCTCTTGATTTTTTACTTTATTAAAAAAATTAGAAGACATAGAATTTACTATGTTATTAAGTAATTCTTTAGGTTCAAAATGGAAAGCGTAGCATACGTATTCATTAGGATTTTTTTTATGATCGTATTCAATTAGATAGGCTTCCCAATGTGCAATGCGCTGGGCTGTGAGGATTGCCTTTTCAATTTTCTGAAGCGACATAAAGTACCTCCTGGTATTGGTGTGTAATCATAAATTAATCTTTTGTACGTGATGAAATATATTCAAAAAGGAATTCGTCACATTTTGAAGATATTTTATTATATTTATCTGATGTTGAAGCCTCACGCAATAAGCTGATACCATTGATCTTGGTACCCACAGGGATGTTGATTCCAAGCAGTGTGGATTCCTCAATTTCGTAATATTCTTCCTGTTCAGCGAGATTTTGAAAAGAAGAGAAAAACTTCTTCAAACTGACATCCGAATCAGAAGCATATTTTTTCAGCAATGCCTGAAACTCCTTTTTGGAAATCAGTACTCTGGAACTGTTAAGCTTTAACTGACCTTTTAAAAAGTGCAGATCTTCACTGTCCTCGTCCAGATTAAATTCATATTTACTGATAACCATCCGGTGAAGAGTTGGCCGCCTGTTGCCGCCGCTGGAAGTTGTCAGTACGGCACCGATCCTGCACAGAATATCCTGGGAGAATAAAAACATATGGTGAAATGAAAGAAAACATAATTCACCAATCTCAGCATTAGTCAGAGTGCAGTAACAGGAACCCATAGAGATCGAGATAACCATATCTCCTGTATATACTTTCCTGATAGGAGTGCCGGATACATCGATTTTTCCTGTATAGATTTCCAGGTTGACCCTGCAGCGGTTCTCATCAGATGCAGAAAGTGTGAGTTCGCCGTGGATCAATTTAGCCTCAGAGGAGATGGTCGAGTAGAAATATAGATAATACTTATTCCCGATATACCCTTTAAAAGCCGGTCGGTTAATCGAACATACCAGATTATCATTCTCTGGAATATAATGAGAAGAAAAACAGGTATTTGTAATGACTGTGCCGGGGCGAAAAGAGACAAGGTCAGCAGCATCTATATTTAGTGCACGTGCGATTTTCGCAATGTGTTCCAGGGTGAAGCTGGCTTTTCCAGACAGAAGTTTGGATAAGGTGGACTGGTTGATACCTGAATTCTCTGCCAGGATTTTTTGTGTAATTCCATGTTCTTGCATGATATGCCGTATGTTCTTCATGACTTTTTTTTCATATTTTATATAAAAGCCTTCATTTGATTCCATAAAAATCTCCAATCTACGGTAATAAAAAAGATAAAATTGTGATATAAAAATTATAACATTTCTTATGAGCTGCGTAAATGAAATAATTATATATCTAAATAAAATTTCTAAAATAGAATACAGATGACAATATAAGAACAAATAATTTCTATATACATAATTAAGTGCACATATTGAATAGAGGTAACGAGTGTGGTACAATAATATCCCGAGAAAAAAGCGAGGAAGAAAAAGTAACCCGGTCAGTAAGTGCATTTATGGAGCGTTGTGTGGAAACACACAATGAAAAAACAAATGAGTGTAGCAGTTGAGAGTGAATATGAAAGAGACGAACAGTATTTTGAAAACCGGAATACTGAGAATATAGAACTTGAAAAGGTTGCAGCGTGGATTAAAGGAGATCAGTTTGATTACGGTGAATGGGGCAGGATTGAATTAAGACCTGGGAGTATCCGGACAGAGGAAGATTCCAGAGCAAAGCCAAATGTATTCTCCAGTACAATCGCAGTTCAGACATTGCATGTATTAGGGGGTGATGCACCAGAAGAAGAAAAAAAGATGTGCGAATGGATGACTAAACTGAGGGATAAAAAAGGATACTTTCTCGGTGCTGGAGGTAAAAAAGAACCATATGGACAGCCAGAGACAGATCGAGTTAAGAATATCCGCCATACAGCAAGAGGACTGGATTATCTGCTCCGGACAGGACGGTTTATTGACCGCAAAGATGCAAAAGTACTGCGAAAGATATTGAAAGCCCAGAACTCAAAAGATGGTGGCTTTCCTCAGTTTTTTGAAGAAGACTCGGAGATATGGTCGACTTCTTATTTTGTGAACCTGATGATAACATTAAAAGGACCAAGGGGAGTAGCATTGTTAAGAAAAACGCCGGAGGAAAGTGAGGCCGAGATAATAAATGAGATAGAAGGAAAGATAAGAGACGCGATTCAATTCCTTCGAAAAAATAAAAATAAGAATAAAATATGGGGAAGATGCAAGGAACGTTATGAGGCAACAACCACGGGAGTTATGATTCAAATAGGTCCATATCTTGTGGAGGAATGGCCTGAAGAATACAGGGAGATCATGTATCAGCTGGGCAAAATCCCGGTCAAACGCAGATATACCAGGTTGTATCTCGCACTTATAGGAATGCATTTGTTTAGGAAGGAAGAACAGCAGAGGATTTTTTGCGCTCTTCGGGAGGATGAGAGAAGATTTGAAGAGGTTGAAAAAGTGGACTTTGTTGAGGTTCTGGCATATGGCTGGATCCAGAAGTTCGGAAATAATATAGGAATGCTTGACTATTATAACAGCCTGAATCATGGACATGAACTGGTACTGCCAGAAGAATTAACCGGAAAAGACGAGAGAAAGATTCAGACAGAATATATGAAATGGTGTCTGCAGCAGTACAGGGAATTCCAGGAATATAAGAAAAATATTGAAATTGAGACGGCAGTAAATGAGACTGCGATCATAGACAAAACCAAATTATGGATATTCTGCCAGAGATTATTTCAGAAATACAAATTTTATATTGAAGAAAAAGGCGGCTGGAAAGACTTCTGGGATGGAGATAAGCACGTACTGGAAAAGGAAACACAAAACAAGTTCTGGAGTTATGCAGATGCGTTTCTTGACGGACATGAGATTATCACAAACAGGGAAAAGTATACCGGATGCGGAATGGTTGATTTTGAATTCAGCAATGGATACCAAAAAAGCATATTGGTAGAATTCAAGCTTCTTTCCAACAGAGGCCTGCAAAGTGACGGCGGTCTCAGCCAGATCCAACAGTATATGGTCAGTACGAAGACGGATACGGCATTCCTGGTCGTGTTCGGGTTTGATGAAAAAGATGCAGAGATGGTAGGAAAAATAGAAGCTGCAATAAAACAATTCCAAATGCGCGAGACAGACAAATTTATAGAATTGGTATACATAGATGCTTCAAAGAAGCTCAGTGCCAGTAAATTGTACACAGTTTAGAAGCGAATTGAACAAAAAAACAAACTTGACACATAATCCCATTTTCGACAGTTAAATAAAAATAAAGTGGCAGAATCCTTTGATTTTACTCAATATCATGATGCTGGGGTCAAAAGGTGACCTCATAGTACCTTGCTACAAGTTTTATTTTTGTAGCAAGGATCTAAGAAATATGTCATTCATAGAGATATTAAATAACTATGTTTTGACCCCGGCATCATGACATTGCCTCTGAACAGTAACATAAAATACGGAAAATTACAGTTTCCAGCTAAAAATATTTGACCAGTGAATTTCCAGGGGCTATAATAAAGTATAAAATATTCAGTACACTTCAAGGAGAACAATTCATGAGCAAGATTATTTTAACTGGCGACCGCCCGACGGGACGCCTTCATGTAGGTCATTATGTTGGATCACTGGCAGAGCGTGTGAAACTGCAGAATTCCGGCTTATATGACGAAATTTATATTATGATTGCAGATGCGCAGGCACTTACAGATAATGCGGAACATCCGGAGAAAGTACGCCAGAACATCCTTCAGGTTTCACTGGACTATCTGGCTTGCGGACTTGACCCGGCGAAATCCAACATTTTCATTCAGTCTATGGTGCCGGAGCTTACTGAGCTTACTTTCTATTATATGAATCTGGTAACAGTGGCACGTGTACAGCGTAACCCTACTGTTAAATCTGAGATCAAGATGCGTAATTTCGAAGCCAGCATTCCGGTTGGATTCTTCTGCTATCCGATCAGCCAGGCAGCAGATATCACAGCTTTCCGTGCAACACATGTGCCGGTAGGTGAGGATCAGCTTCCGATGCTTGAGCAGTGCAAGGAGATCGTTCATAAGTTTAATACCGTTTATGGTGAGACTTTAACAGATCCGGAGATCGTTCTTTCTTCCAATAAGGCATGTTTACGTCTTCCTGGTATCGACGGAAAGGCTAAGATGAGTAAGTCTCTTGGAAACTGTATCTATCTTTCTGATGAAGAAGATGTTGTTAAGAAGAAGATCATGTCCATGTTTACAGACCCGAACCATCTTCGTGTTCAGGACCCGGGCCGTGTAGAAGGTAACCCGGTATTTATCTATCTGGATGCATTCAGCCGTCCGGAGCATTTCTCAGAGTTCCTTCCTGAGTACCAGAATCTGGACGAGCTTAAAGCGCACTACCAGAGAGGCGGCCTTGGCGACGTGAAGGTCAAGAAATTCCTGAATAACGTAATGCAGGCAGAGCTGGGACCGATCCGCGAGAGAAGAAAGATGTGGGAACAGCGTACTGCTGATGTATTTGACATACTGAAAGCAGGTACAGAAGTTGCAAGAGAGAAGGCAGCAGCAACTCTTCACGATGTACGTTCTTCCATGAGGATCAACTATTTCGAGGATCAGGATTTCCTGAATCAGTAATAGAATAGTTACTGTTCACTGGTAATATCCCGCGAGGTGTTTTTTGTGAGCGAAGGTCAC
>ERZ1673737.1929-NODE-1929-length-18533-cov-7.903020_pt1 | contig 18533 bp, 20 predicted proteins | sample MGYA00580211_ERZ1673737 | MGnify/ENA primary metagenome ERZ1673737 (study PRJEB41218, sample SAMN15661789) | gut metagenome | host: Homo sapiens | place: Canada: London | collected 2015-08-20/2019-03-30 | study: EMG produced TPA metagenomics assembly of... | reverse complement strand
ATTTTTCAGGTATAATTATAATTTTATCCTCATCCACGTTTTAATGTATCCTTTCACAGTTCGTTCTCTGATAATTCTACATGCCATTCCTTTAATTTTTCCATAATTATATCTTTTTCTATTGCACCCTGAAAATATTTCAAATTCTTACTTTCTTCATCTCCATTTGTCAAATATATACAAAAAACAGACCGATTAAACAACATCTTGATATATACTGGATTTAAAAATCGAGGTCTTAAAAATCGACTCTTGGAAAAAACAATGCATTCATGATACTTATTTATTCCTCTGCCTAAATTAACACAATTAGCATTTATTCGTTTCACAGGCAGCTCATCCCATAAATACTGTCTCTTATATTTACCATCTTTTATTACTATACCTGCTTCACTTAAAATAAGGGTTTCATTTCCAACAAACACTGGTCTTAACGATAATAATGAAATGATAATTAATAGAATCGTCCACCACCATATATCATTCTCCCATTTTAAAATTATCACAAGTAAATTTGTTAGAATCACTCCAAATAGTACAGAAGCCCCATCATCCGCTGCCTGAATTACCAATAAATCTTCCTCACTCAATGTCAAATATCTCTCCCAGCTTCTTACTCCCTTAAATCTGTACAAGTGTCCCTGCCATACTGCCTGTGATGCCGGTCAGTATACCCCAGCTGTCATATCTGTAGTTTACTACAGCTGTACCATTGGCGTCAATCAGTCCTGTGATCGTCATCAGGCCGTCACGGATATAATAGTAATCCGCACCCTTATATCGGATGGCCATCAGCTGGCCACTGCCGTCATACAGATAATGTTGCCATGTCATCATCACGGCAGCCCCATCCCGGAATTCCAACTGTATTCTCGAATTTTCAGAAACAAGTTTTCCGCATTGAGTTCTGCTTTTCTCAGACATTCTTTCTTGCATGCATTCTTACATTTGAAGAATATCCTGTCTAATTTTCTTAGTTTTCTTGATATCGAAGTCATTATATTCCTTTTTCTAAGAATGTCAATAGTTATTTCTTATATTTTCAGAAATTATTGACGAGTTTCTGGGATAATGGTATAATAATCTCAGAAAACGAAAAGGCATGAAACTCTCAGTATCCCAGATGCTTCATTTCGATCAGCCGAAACAGTATCTATGTTTCTGTTATGACTGTTCTTTATAAGGATACTGATATTTCACAAGACAACTGATGATGATAGAAGGAGATTTTTTCAATGAAGAGCACTGTAGGTGAAACCTTAAGAAAATGTAGAGTTGCAGCGGGGAAGTCCGTGCGGGAAATGTCTGAATTACTAACTGCCAATGGTTTTAAAGCATCCGAGAAGACAATTTACAGCTGGGAGAACGGCAACAGCCAGCCCACCCCTGACGCCCTTTTAGTCATGTGCCGTGCCTACGGTGTCGAAGATGTCCTCGGCACATTTGGCTACGCACCTGAGAAACCAACCACCATTGCTGCTCATTTTGACGGTAATGAATTTACACCTGAACAGATAGAGAAGATTAAGGCTTTTGCCGCCTTTATCAAGTTCGATGATCAAAGGAAGTGATTCACCTGAATACTTATGAAGAATTATTGCAGGATGCCGATGATGAACAGGTACGCGTTCATGAGTCTGTTGACCTGAACGGCGACAGCACCGGAGAGAAACGTCTGGACGGCCTCTATATAGATGGCCATATTGCGCTGGATTCACAGCTGAAGACCACTGCAGAGAAGACCTCCATTCTGGCTGAAGAAATGGGCCATCACTTTACAAGTGTCGGTGACATTACCAATTTGAAGAATGTAAACAGCCGACAGCAGGAATTGGATGCCCGCCTGTGGGGATATAACCGTCTGATCGGACTGCGCGGTATTATCCGTGCTTTTGAACATCACTGCCAGAACCGCTATGAGATGGCAGAATATCTGGATGTTACGGAAGATTATCTCGAAGAAGCCCTGGCCTGTTACCGAAGCAAATACGGCGTTTATACCGTTGTTGATAACTATGCGATTTACTTTATTCCCAATATAGCTGTTGCGAGACGGTTTTAGAAAAATACGATAGTAAGGTACCTAACAATGCAAAAATCCAAAATTTTTGCCCTATTTTGATGTGGAAAGACAATATAATTATGAAGATACATGAGATTACCCCCAAAGATTACACAGACCTGCACCGTCTCTACTGCCAGCTGGAGGATGACTGGACCTCAGACATCCAAGACATGATTCGCGTTCTGGAAGAAGTGAAAGATGACCCGCATTATCATCTGGTGGGTATTTTTGACGATGCAGACAAGCTGGTGGGAACCATTACCCTCAGCAAATGTCTTGATCTGACGGCCAAAGCCCGCTTTTATTATTCCCTTGAGAATCTGGTGATTGATGAAAATTACCGCCAGCAGGGCTATGGTCAGACCCTGATGCAGTATGTAGAAGACTATGTGCGCCGACACAACGGACGCTATGTCAATCTGACATCTTCCATCCATCGCACCGACGCACATGAATTTTATTATCGTATTGGTTTTCCTCGAAATTATACCGTAGGATTTAAGAAAAACGTGGTGGACGATTAGCCATTTAAAAGCTCCGGCCGCCGCCCCCGTGAGTACCTCCGCCGCTGCTCATATGCACGCCGCCTCCGCCTGAGCCGCCGGAACCGCCTCCGCCCTTCGGTTTCTCAATATGACGTCTTGTTACCGTCCGGTTCATAAAGCGATCCTCTTTGGCATCCAGATGTGAACCGGATGCGTCAAAGTACGTCCGGCTGTTGGTTGTCACACGGCCGCCGCGTCTGAATACCATGGCAAAAGTCACAACTGCGCCGATGACAATAGCGATAATCAGTCGAAGCAGCACACCAAATGCATCCATGCGGGCACTTCTATCTGTGGAGCGCCCCATATAATCACGGACACCTTTCAGGAAAGCATCGCAGGTGCCCTTATAATCGCCATCTGTGATGTGATTATAGCAATTATCCAGCACTTTATTGATTCTATAATCATCATAATAATTCATGGCCTGCCCCTGGGTCGCCATATAAATCTGCCGATTATCCATATCAATCAGAAACAAAATACCCGGATATTCATCTCTCGACATGGATTGACCGATTTTTTCCGCATAGGCATCTGCATAAGCCTGAGCACTCAATCCTCCTGCATCATCCGTTGTCACAATAGCGATATCTGCACTGTATCTCTCAGAATATTTTTCCAGTTTAGTCAAAAGTGACGCTTCCTCATCCGCCGACAAAAGATCCGCCGCATCATAAATACCGCTGGCTGACATACTCGCATCAGCCGCTGTCTCTCCATCCTGATTCGCTGTCAATACAGTCTCTGCGGCTGATACTGTTTCACCGGCCGTTTCTGCAGTCTCCGCGGCTTCTGCCTGAAAGGCTGTCATCACTGACGCCATTCCAAGGCCCATGACCAACAGCATCACCATCAGAAAATTCAATATTTTTTTCATTACAACAGCCCTCCAATCACCATCAGAATCGCAAAGGCCGCTGCCGAAATGCCTGCAAACCAGCCTGCCACTTTTCCTCTGCTCACAGGCGGTTCACCAATGACCTTACCTGTCTGACCATTCATGGCAAATATATAATCTTTGTCCCTGTAGCGATAGGAAATAAACCAGATTGGCAGATACACATAATCGCTGCTGATATGGTCATAATCCATCTGTTGATGGTCAATATGTACACTTGTGTAACCGGAAATCGTTGAACGGGCGTATTCTGCAGCATATCCGGCCACCTGCTGCTTCACCTGGGGCAGTAAATCCTCTGAACGATAATCTCCCTGATCCGCTTCAAATCCCGCCAGATACGGAATCTGGAAAGTTTTCAATGTGTCAAAACGATAGGGCTCCAGCTTTGCCATCAGGGTATCGTCCATTTTCTCTGATGCGTCATGGGGTACTTTTGTATATTCCAGACGCATTTTCCTTCGCACATCAAAGAAGTCCGTCTCCGTGTATTCTGTTTCACCACGCACATAAATATTCACCCGGGTTGCCGTTCCCCGGACATCCACACTGGCATTCATATCATACAGCCAATATGGAATGTACAAAGGCTGCAGTCGCTGGATATTCTTTGCTGCCATAAAGCCCTTCGGCGAAAATCGACCGTTATGACACCATTTTCTGAAGGCTGTCTCCGCTTTCTCCCTGTCCAGCTCAAAAGGCAGCACGTAAGCCGGCCGCCAATCTCCGCTCAGACGGTCCGCCATCACCAACGGTGCCCCACAGTATTCACAGTGCGTGGCACAGATTTTGGCTCCCGCTGACAAAAGACCGCCGCAATTCACACAATAACGCGGTTTATCTGCCGGTTCTTCGGCCGCATTCTTATAATTCTCCTCATCCGGTCGGATATCCTCACTGTGATCACAATGCGCACAGTGAAGCTTTCCAAGCTTGATATCATATGACATATCTGCCCCACAGTTCGGACAGCTGAAATTCACAATCATTGTTATTCTCCCTGTATCATAAATTTATTTTTTCCTGACCCTATATCTCTTCACCCAAACATTACCTTAATCATACCATTTTCTCTCCCCGGTCGCAATCAATCCTGAAGTAAAAAAAAGGACTTTCAACGAAAACGATTTTGTTCCATTGAAAGCCCTTTGCTGTTGCTTGAAGCTGCACACTTTTTTATTTTTTGAGAAGCGCCGTCATATCTTCAACAAGTTTTTCGACGTCCCGCTTATTCACTAGTTTTCTGGCCTCACCGTTGATTTCTGCCAGATGGAAGCTGCTGTCATAGACTGTAAATGATACGGTTGTCTCGGTATCATCTTCCCACTTGACAGTAACACTGATGGCCGCATCACCGGTTGATTTTGCCGCTGTATCCAGAATCTTCTCCGCCGACATGCCTGAAAGATCACTGTAGGCAGAAGATAAATCTGTCAAAGCAATTTCTGTATCTCCGGCATACCATTTTTCTTCTGTCTCTGCCTCAGTCTCTGCACTGTCCGCCAGATCATCCGCTTTGGCAACTTCTTGCTTTACCAGATGCCAGCTGTCACTGCCGATGGCAACATCGATACTCTTTGCATTATTCAGAGAACCGGACAAAATCGTATTATCCGTAAAATCCGCTGCTTTCTTTTCAACCAGTTCTTTGATCGTATCACCGCTGACAACATGGACTTCTTTTGAACCATCTAAGGCTGCATAGTAATCGCCGTCTTCATTCTGACTGCCGATATGCAGTATCAGCTGTTTGGCCACCTCAACAGTTTCCGTTTCAGACTCTGTTTCTTCTGTATCTGCAGTTTCCTGTACACTTTCTGCTGATGTTTCTGTCACTGTCTCTGCTGTGGTATAATCCACAGAAATGTCCGCTGTCGGTTTGTCCAGGCCATATTTCGACAAATCTTTGCAATTATACTCTACATGGCTCTTAAATGTGATGCCTGTCACAGTATTGATAAACTGTGTTACAGATGATGATGCACAATTCTCTTTTTCCTCACCGTTTTCAAGAACTATCCTGCCGCCATCGCTGTCATTCTTAATTTCCAGTGTATGGCTGCCGGATTTGACATTGATATCCGTAATGCTGTCCGAAGTAATGGTTGGGAAACTCTCCATATCCGCCAGTTGATAGATATCCGAATTGAACGTATCGGCAAAATCGGACGCCACCAGGTAAACCGCATCATCTCCGCTGATTTTCAGATAGGACCCACCGGCCGCATCATTGGTATCACCCACGGTAAATTCTGCCTCTTTGTCGTCACTGGCCGTATATCGCACAGTCAATACCGGCGAATCCAGACCATATTCCGACAAATCTTCCGGTGAATCCAGTTTTCGGGTAGCTGAAACCGCACCCAGGGCATTGGTCATGGTCGTCAGGCTGTCCTGGTCAACCGGAAAACTCTTGTCCTCCGCATTATACCAGGTGCCGTCCTCCTTCCTAAAGGAGAGACTTTTGCCGTCTTTTTCATAAGAAATGGCTGTAATCTGACCACTGTCCACACTGCTGATCACCAGAGAGTCATCAGAGCTGTCCGCATCCTCCGACCTCTGACTCAGCTTCACAACGAGTAAATAAAGAACAGCTGCCGCCGCCAGGCAGATGATAGCAATTATAAGCGCTTTTTTCCTGTTCTTCATATGCTATTTACGCCTCCTTCTAAACCATACGACACCGCCGCCAATCACAAGGGCCGCCGGAATCAGGATGACAACGGCACCCCAGAATCCCGCATCTGCAGCTGTCACTGTCAGATAGGTTGTGGAAAGGCTCTTGGTCGGTATGGAAATACTTTCTTCTTTATCGATCATCCAGCTCATCACGTTGCTGATGAGTTCATAATTACCGCCGGACACAGCCTGATTCATATTTTCATCCAGGATTGCTGAGGATGAGAAATAAACCAGTTTTGTCTCCACATCATTATAATTTTCAGTGACTGCAGCACCCACTGTAAACGATCCTTCTTCATCACCTGAAGCTTTTTCCGTTGTTGTCAGATTCTTCAGATCCGTTTTAATATACGACTTGCTGCTTGTCTGCAAAAGAGCTTCTGTTGTCACAGTGCTTCGCACATCATCAGAAATATTGATATTCTGTGCATACGGCATCAGCACCAGATCCTTGGATGTCATGCTGCCCACTGCATCGGCATTCTGGATTCTCGGAATCAGATAGGATGGATACCCCGGATAATAATACTGGCTGTTGCCTTCAAAAATCAATCCCGCACTTGTGGAGAGACCATAATTATTCAAAAATTCTGCCAGATTCGGCATATCCGTTTCTGTATAATCCGTGAATATCAGCACATGGCCGCCATTTTCCATATAAGACAGGATTCGATCCTTTTCGTCCGCTGTAATATCCTTCTGCGGTCCGTTGATCATCAGACAGTCTGCATCATCCGGTACAGATTCACTTGTTACAAGATTCAGCTCTTCTATATCAATATTTTCCTTTTCAATCTGGCTGGTCAGTGTATCAGAAAGGGATGCTTCATCATGACCTGTCAGTGTATACAGTTTCGGCAGAGTATCTGATGTCACATAATCAATGGCACTGGTCAGCTGACCTTCTGCGTCGAATCCGGTTGTCTGACTGCTGTATGTGGAATAATTAAACTCCGACTGATAAATATCACTATAGTTGATGACTTTATATTTGTCTCCACACACAACAATCAGACTGTTGTCTGACAGGGAACTGTCTGTATACTGCTTTGTAAAAGACGGATTGACCACCGGATCCTTCGTATGCACTTTGATATGACTGGACAGAGACTCATAACGTTCCAGCACTTTCTGGATCTGTTCATCCTCCTGTCCGCTCTGGGCAACCAGATAAACATCCACATCCGAATCCAATCCCTTGACAAACGTCTTCGTCTGATCAGTAATCGTATAAAGCTGATTATCCGTCAGGTCAAACTGTGTATATTTCACCGGAATCTGACCCACTACCAGATTGATCACCACAACGATGGCCAGCACAACGGCTGTCATCAAGGCATCGCCGCCCCAGCGTTTGCGCTGAATAGACTGTATCGTCAAAAAGATGCAGAATCCGATAATAGACAGGTAATAGACAATACCCGTTATATCAAAGACACCGGAACCGAAGTTAGAAAAGAAGGATGTCATATTAAAGGCACCCAGCACTTTTGCCACAGAACCGGCCATCCATTCTGATTTTACAAAGAAAATGATAACATTGACAGCTTCCGCAATGATAGCCGCCGCAACTGCGATCTTTATATTGGATGTCAGGTTATACACCAGCCATGCTGCAAAAAGAATAACGAAAATCCAGATAACAAAAGATGCCACCGCCGTTGACGGCAATGCGTTGGTGATCACACCTGTAATATAAAATACAAGCAGCACAAAGAATGTCAGCAGTGCTGCAATAACCTGACTCTCCGTTACTGATGAGATAAACAGGCCAATGGCAATGCAGGCTGCACCATACAGGAAATAACCCAAAATGGCTGTATAAGCCATCGGCAGGGAAACGGTACCGAACCGGCTGAGAATCAACGGATAAAAGCAGGTGATCAACAGGGCCAGGCCGAATACTGTCACCATCGCCAGATATTTACCAATGACAATTTTCCAAAGTGAAACAGGCGCCGTCAAAAGCAGCTGATCCGTCTTCCGGTTTTTCTCTTCCGCAAGGATACGCATTGTCAGTACCGGTGTCATCAAAAGGAATAAGACAATGACGCAGGACAATGTGTAGCCGAAATACGGATAGCCTGAAGACAGATTGATCACCGCAAAATAGATACCGATCACAACCAGCATAAAGGCCATGCAGATATAGCCCGTCATGGATGTAAAATACGAACGTAATTCCTTTTTATAAATCGCTGTCATATTCTGCTGTCTCCTTTCCGTCTTCTTCATCTGTCTCGTCAGTTTCTCCCGGGTGCTCTTCATGTTCTTCATGATCTTCCTCATGTAACTCATCTTCATGAGAATCTTCTTCATGAGGATCTTCATTGTTTTGTGCCTTTGCAGATGTTTCAGTACCCTCGGCTGTCAATTCAATAAAGACATCCTCCAATGACTTCTTCATCTGATTCATGGCATAAATCGGACACTGGACAGCTGCCAGTCTGTAGAAGATCATCTCACGGACTTCTGTCTTCGGATCGCTCTGGATCATCACATCGACACAACCTTTTTCCTCAGAATCCGTATATTCAATATTTTCAACACCATCAACAGCATCCAGTACGCCTTTGATAGCCGCCTCATCCCCTTTGACTGTCAGATGCAGTGTTACCTTATCTTCCATGAGCTTGCCAAGATTATCCGTTGTGTCACTGGCCACCAGTTTGCCGTGGGACAAAATCAGCACATCATCACAGACTGCACTGATTTCAGACAAAATATGGGAACTCAGAATGACGGTATGTTTCTTGCCAAGGCTTCGGATCAATCCGCGCATCTCAATGATCTGCGCCGGATCCAGGCCGACTGTCGGCTCATCCAGAATAATCACCTCCGGATATCCAAGCAGTGCCTGGGCCAGACCTACACGCTGTTTGTAACCTTTGGACAGATTCCGGATCAGACGGTCTGACACCGCCTCCAATTTGGCATCTGCGATCACTTTCTGAACCTCTTCTTCCTTTTTATTCCTGGCAATTCCTTTTAATTCGGCCGCAAAACGCAGATATTCAAGGGGTGTCATATCTGTATACAAAGGCGGGATCTCCGGCAGATAACCAATACATTTCTTGGCCTCCTCCGGATTCTCCAGCATATCATGCCCATTGATCATAATGCTGCCTTCTGTCGGTCCGATATAACCGGTAATCATATTCATCGTTGTGGATTTGCCGGCACCGTTCGGTCCCAGAAAACCGTAAATATGGCCTTCTTCCACTGTAAAACTCAGATGATCTACAGCAATATGATCGCCGTATTTCTTCACAAGATTTTTGACTTCTATCAAAGCCTCTCTCCTCCTTCTCACTATTTGAACAGACAATTACGAAACCCAAGAATTTTAACATTTTCCATATCTAATGGGTTTCGTAATTGTCTGTTTCATGCTTTATAGCATGCTATTTTCTCTCAAGGTATAGCATAACCAATATTTGTGATGCTTTGGTGGGGATTTTGTGACGAAAAAATGACCATTCTGTGAACGGTCACAAACGGTCATTTTCTTCTGTATTTCCATCTAATTTTTATGTTCAATTTTCATCGGCAGCCTGCTTGTCCGCACCGGAGACAATGCGGTTATAATCAGCACTGTCCTGCTGCCATCGCTGATAACGGCTGTCTTTTCTATGGTCTTCCAGCTGGTACTGCGATCCCAGATAATTTCCCAGCCATGTACTGATCTTCTTTGCACCGCTGTAATTCAGATGATTGCCGCCGTCACGACTGTCCGTCAGCCAGTCAAAGCCCGTCTTTGTCATCATATCCTTCATATTAAAATCAATAAAAGGAATATTTCGATCAGATGCGTAGTCCGCCACTGCCTGATGTCTGGCCATATTCCATGAGTTGGCTGACGGCATCTCCACAAATAGCACCTGAATGTCCGCATTCCGGCAGATTTCAACAAACTGATTGAGGCTCTGCAGCGCTATGGCATCTATTTCTTCCCGATCATCCGTCTTCGCCATATAATCGGACCCTTTGTAAGCCACCCGGTCATCCGAATAGCGGTACCCCTTGGCCGCATCATGCCATGGTTTCTGCGGTTTGCCCATCAGCTCTGAGATCGTCACACTTTTCCAGCGATCATGATATTCCAATACCGGAAAAAGATAATTGGCTGCGGTCTTGACCAATGCGGTCAGATGACCGTCCATGTTTTCCTGGAAAAGGGCGTCCGTCTCCAGAATAACAACTTTTGGCCTCTGGCATGTCAGCACTTCCTGAAGCAATCTCACGGACTGATCGATGGTCTGATTGGGTTCTCCACAGGCAAAGCCTGAAATGCCATGCGTTTTCCACAATTCCATAGGTGAAAATCCACTGGCCAGATCACTGTTGCCGATAGCCACCACATCCAGAGAATCCTTTTCTTCCCCATAAAACCCTCTGGCTCTGTAATTGTGCATGCCGCCGCTGGCGGAATTCGACCTTGGCACCAACGTCTTCGACATTCCCACCAACAGCAAAACCGTCAACAGCACAAAAGCAATCATTTTCAATGCCCGTCCGGCAAACTGTTTTCTATTAGATATATGCATTTCACTGACTCCTCATTCACGAAGTTATTTCTGCGTATTAGACATATTGCCCACTTCTGCTTCCGCCGCTGTCTGAAACTCCTCCCCATTATGCATTTGGATTTAGAAGTTAGCATACAATGGGTCCACCACGCCATATCCGCTGCCATAGGCTCCAAGCAGTACAATGGCACAAAATACCCCTGCATAAACGGTCCACCTGAGCACCATCGGCCATGATGCAATTCGCTCACGTATACAAATACCTCTTTCTCTGACAATACCCACCATCAGCATCAGTAAAGCGCCCAGCGCCAGCACAGCCAGATCATGTCTGTCTAACCCCAGCTCAAGCCAGTTTCCTGTTGTTTTTCTGAACATGGATTCAAACATCTCCGCAAAAATACGCAAACTATTTGCCCGAAACAACAGCATGCCGACATTCACCAGTATAAAAGTTCTGATGATCAGCAGCAGTTGCCATGGCCGGCTCTCCTTCCGAATCCCGGTTTTTTCATAAAAACAATGTATCACCGGTTTGCCAAAAAGGCCGAATAATGTCAATACATAGTAGTACATGCCGTAAGCCACATATTTCCATGCAGCTCCATGCCAGAGTCCATTGGCCAGCCAGACGAAAAACAGCGCAAACGCCGTTGGCATTGCCTGCCCCAGATGGACACTCAGATGTTTCTTGGCCCATCTTCCCAGCTTCATATTTGTTTTCGACAATGTCACCGGATAGAAAATATAATCTTTGAACCAGGCCCCCAGCGTCATATGCCATCTTCGCCAGAATTCACCGATGGACTTCGAGAAAAAAGGCTGATTGAAGTTCCGGGCAATCTCAATGCCAAACAGTGCCCCGCTGCCCCGCACGATGTCCATGCATCCGGCAAAATCCGCATAAATCTGCAATGTATAGACGAACATCGCCAGGATCACAATGCCGCCGCTGTAATCCGACGGACTGCCGAAAACGGTACTGACAAGCAACGCCGCCCGGTCAGCCAGCACCATTTTCTGGAAAAGTCCCCAGAGGATCAGCTGCGCGCCAAAGGTAAACTGCCGGTAATCAGCCCTGTGTCCTTCAAAGGCCTGCCCTGCAAGCTGGTCGTAACGGCTGATAGGGCCTTCCGTAATATTGGTGAAAAGGCTGAGGAAAAGTGCCAGTCTGCCGAAGTGATGATCCGCCGCTGTCTGCCCCCGGTAAACATCGATCACATAGCCCACCGCTGACAGCGTATAAAAAGAAATGCCCAGAGGCATCAACAGTTTCAGCGCCGGCAGCTGAAAACCAGGCTCCAGATGGCTTCCCAGCGCATTGATATTGGCACTGAAAAAGTGATAATATTTCAAAAAGGCCAGAAGCCCCACATTGATCAGCACCATGGCAAACACAATATGGCGCTTTCGGCGCATCATAACTGCCTTTCTGGCTTTTCTTTCTTCTTTTTCCAGACTTTTGCGCACACTGTCAAAGGCCTGCTGCTCCCGCTCCATAGCCAGAGCTCCCAGATAAACCGAAACGGTTGTGATCAGCAGAAAAACGATCAGTTTTCCGGAGGCCAGCCAGTAGAAGAAATAACTGCCGCCCAGCAGCACCAACCACCGTTTTTTCAAGGGCATCAGGTAATATAAAGCCACCAGCACCCCCAGAAAAAACAGCAGATAAAAATAAGAGGTATAACTCATCCCGGACTAATCCTCCTGAAGCCGCATGATCAGCTGCCACATCGCCTCCACAGACTCAAAATTCTCCGGCACCACATCCGTCGGCAGAATCTCCACATCAAACTCGTCACAGATCTCCGTCACAATCGTCATCACATCCAGAGAATCAATCAGTTCATCCGACACCAGATGCTTCTCATTCACATAATCAATACCCGGTTTCACTTTATTTAAAATATCTAACAGTTCTTTCATGTCAATAGCATCTCCTTCCATTTTCACTCTATTATCTACCACAACTAATACTTGATAACACTACTTCTTATCCCCTCAACCTCCGATGGCCTGCCCATCCATTAAATCTGTATAGTAGCTCTTCAAGTATTTCCTGTCGATTTTGCCGTTGGCATTTTCCGGCATCCTCTTCACTCTGATGCATTCTCCCGGCCTCATATACGACGGCAATTTCCCTTCCAGAAGAACCCGCATCTGATTTTCATTTTTTGGACCACCCTCATAGAACAGGACGATTCTGTCATGCACTTCATCGTAAATACTGACACAGCTCTTGACATCGGAGGCCGCACCGGCGGCGGCTTCAACTTCACCTAACTCGATACGGTATCCCATATGCTTAATCTGAAAATCTCTGCGTCCCAGATACAGCAGCTCGCCGCGGTCATTATAACGGACCAGATCACCGGTTTTATATATCTTCTCCGGATACCATGGGTTCAGCGGGTTCTGGATAAAAGCAGCATCCGTTTTGTCCGGATCTCCATAATATCCGTCGGCTACAAAAGAGCCTCTGACACACAGTTCGCCGATTTCTCCCGGTGCCGCTTCCGTACCATCCTCACGAAGGATGATCAGGTCACAGTTGTCGCAGGCACGTCCAATAGGCAGTGTTTCACTATCCGCAAAATCCCGGTCCACAATGTAATAAGCACAGATATCCGTTACTTCTGTCGGCCCATACAGATTGGCATACAGCAGCTCCGGCATTTTTCTCCGCCAGTAATTCAGCTGTTTCACCGGCATCACCTCACCGGCGAAAAGAACCTTCTCCATATACGGAAGGGACACATAATCCAGCACTTTCCAATTAGCCACTATGGACAAAGCCGTCGGCACCCAGTAAATGGTATTCACTTTTCGACTGTTCATATACTCCAACAGTCGCACCGGAAAAGCAAATAATTGCTTCGGCAGAATCTGAAGTTCTGCGCCTGCTGCCAGAGTTGTATAAATATCCAGCACCGACATACTGAAATAAAAAGGTGTCTGGCTGCCGAAAACCGTCGCTTCATTGATATCAAATGTCGTTTTCACCCATTCCGCATAAGCCATCACATTTCGATGGGAAACGGCAACACCCTTCGGCATGCCTGTGGAGCCGGATGTAAAAAGGGTATACACCAGATCCGTATCCACTGCTTTTCTCCGAATCTTTGCCAGCCCTTCCCGATCCTCAGGCACATACATGGCCTTCTCATAAAGAAGAATCTTCGGACTGTCTTTTCTTTCGGAGGCAAGGGCTTCCCTGACTGTCTCTTCATGGTCCCTGTCGGTAATAATCGCCGCCGGTTTCAGCACACTGAAAATCTTGCGGATTCTGTCCCAGGGCATTTTGGTGTCAATCACTGTATAGAAATCACCGCCGTAAACCGTTCCCAGCATTGCCGCCAGACAGGCCGGTGTTTTTTCCATATAAACAGCCACCGGACGGTGTGTCAACCGGTGCTTCAGCAGTAAACTGCCGATCCGCGCTGATGCCTCTCGAAGCTGACGCCAGGTCATCGATGTATCTGTATCGGCACAGGCTGTTTTCTCAGGCCGCCGACCGACTGAATGTTCAAGATATTCCAATATATTTTTCAAGCTATCGCCCCCTGTTCTCTTTGGTGCCCCTATCATAGCACAAAAAAATCCGAAAACAGGAAAAGTCGGGGTATTGTAAGAAAGTTATATGGAGTGAAAGAATTCTGAAAGAAAATTTAGTATAACTATAGACAAAAAAAGGATGCCCTAAGACATCCTCTTACATAGAATTTATTATTTATTTCTCCGCTTCCTCTATCACACAGGTATGTTCTCGCGTCACTTTATCATAGTTGACACCCACCAGCAGAATATTTCCCCTATAATCTTCGAGGCTCTTACAGTATTGTTTTTCTTTAATCTGAGCAAGGGCACCCTCGGCACTGTGATTCCATTTCAGTTCAACCACCAATGCCGGTTTATCCGGAAACTGTCTGCGAGGCAGGAAAACCATGTCAGCCAACCCTTTTCCTGTGGGCAGTTCACGATATACAGTGTAAAAATTTCTTGCTGCATATAAAGCAAGTGAAATGGTATAACTCAATGCATTTTCATCGTTGGACTGAATATGTGCCGTTTCAAAGTGCACCTGTTCAATCCCTTCAGCGACTTTCTCAGGATATTTCTGCCAGATAGCCTGAAGCGTATCTGAAGAATTCTTTAATGCCTTGGAAACCTCACCCCACTGGGATGCAGCAACGGCATTGATGTATTCGCCCCGCACTTCACTGTTTGGAATGAAAACTTCCTTGTATGAAAAATCATATCCCAAATAGCCAAGATGGATCAACAACGTCAAAACATCATCCTCACTGTAGAATGTCGTCATATCATTGGAAAATGTTCCTGTATTAACCGGAATTCTCTCTCCCGCCAACATACTCAAAACATCATCCTTCAGTCCTTCAAAGTTCATATCAATATAGAACCGAAGAGCTTCAAATGTCTCCGTCCGATTCCAGTAAGAATCGCAAATACCGGTTAAAATAGCCGTCACCACGGAGCGCGGACTGTAGATGGATCTGGCCTTCTCAAAATGATAACCGTCATACCATTCTTTCAGTTCAGACAAATTTCTTCCATATTGCTTACATAAAGCGGCAACTTCCTCTTCCGTAAAACCGACAAATTCTGCCAAGGGTCCCGGATTCGTCATAGAAAACTCATCAAACATATTAAGTGCTGAATGTGTGCCATATTTCTTAATCGGCAAGATTCCGGTCATGTAGGCAAGATGAATATACGCCTTGTCCTTCAGGAAATCCCTCAGGAAATCAAGATACTGTTCCTGCGCTTCATGGTTCTCGCGATATTCCCTGAAAATGCAGTCCCATTCATCAATAATAATCACAAACGGACATTTCGTCTGCTGGTAAACATCCTGCATTGCCCTGCTAAAATTTTCTTTATCAAAATAATTAATATCCGGATATTCAAAAAACAAATCCCATAAAACTGATTTTTTTACTAAACGCAGCATCTCATCCATGCTTGATGTCTGACTGAGGAATTCCTGCATATTCAGAAATATTGTATTATACTGATTTAATTTCTTCTCGCAGGCATCCGCTTTGGAAATCTTCAATCCCTGAAATAATTCCCGCGAATCACACCCCCGGCTGTAATAGGCCGCCAACATATTGGCCGCCATCGACTTGCCAAAGCGTCGAGGCCGGCTGACACACACATATTTCTGATTGCTGTACATGACCCTATTGGTATATTCAATTAACCCCGTTTTATCCACATAAATCTGAGAATTCAAAGCTTCTCCAAACTTCTCATTCCCAGGATTCAGATAACCACCCATGCACCGCACCTCCTTCTATTGCCTGTCAACCCTGCCTGTATATTCATTATGTATTCGTGCTTATTTATGAAGTTTTTTGAAATTTTACTTGACTCTGAACAGTTACATAATAATATTCACCGGATAAGCCGTTTATGCGGCATGCCGCTCCTTCGTCATCTCAATGGCACTGTCCATATTCCCGGATGCTGCCACTACAAAAACAGGCAAACTGTCCTGATAACTGCTGTTGATCTCACATTCCCAGTATTCCAGCCTTTCCCCGTCTTTCTCAATGCACGTCAGAAGCTCCGGCGGAATACGCCATCCATCTGATTCTTCTGTCATCATGGTAACGGCCGCTGACAGAAAATAGCGGATCACACTCTGTCCATGACCATTATCCTTGAAATCCGTATCCAGTCTCCTGAGATATTTCTGAAAAGCGGCTTCTTCAAAAATAGCCAGACTGCTGCCATACCACTTGGTCACAATATATTGCTTATTGCTGTCCATCTGTAAATCTGTACATCCGTCTGTCCTAAGTTCAACTGCTCCTCTCATGTAAACCCCTCCTAATTACTGCAGCTCCGCCAACAGCTGCTTCTGTCACATGACTAATGTTCCTCTCTTCCATCAGCCAACACTTCTCCCACAAGTCTTAATAGCGATTATGAACAACTTCTATGGCTGCAATGACATCCCGCATCTTGAGTTCGGTTCCGTCATCCAGAACTGCCGTCCCCGTCAGATGCCCAAACACCTGATGCTGATCGCTGGCAATTACTTTCATATCAATCTTTGCTTTTCTGTCCAGGATCGGCTCAAAAATCCCCTCAAACCGACCATCACTGGATGAAATCGTCCACGGATCCATGTAATTAAAATTGCCCTTATCATCCTGTCCGATCATAAAAACAACTTCCTGAAGCTTATGGGCACGGCCATCATAGAAAATCACATTCTCAGTGGCACTGCTCCGATCACTGAATCCATAGCCGAGATTGAAACCGAAAGGTACACCGTTCAGCCTTGTACTGCAGGTTCCCCAACGCCAGATATTGTCATAAGTCCACACACCGCGTCCCCAGTCAAGGACAGCCATATCTTTTCTCCCATCAAAAATATAATCGCGCCCGTCAAAGTTCACTTTGCCCTTGACCGGCATACAATTCACCTTCTGATTGTAATAAAAAGCCTTCTGATTCTCCTTCCACGGTGTTGCAATACAGATGCTGTCCATCTCCGGCTGCTTCATCAGAAGATCCGCCGTCAATGTCTTACCATCCTGAAAATCACGGAAAACACACTGAATTCTTCTTCTATGCGGCTTCACCGTATAACGAAGATGAATCCGACCATTTCTGAAATCCGCATTGCCATCGTCCGATGTCCTCCCCAGTCCCAATCGTCCCATAGGCATTGCCGTCAATATGGTCTCAGTATGTTCCTTTCGTTCCACAAGATCAATCAAAGAAACACTAATTAATCCCGCATATCCAAGATCCGACAGGGTAAATGCAACGGCATAATGTTCATTGCCCGCAAGATAATAATCCCATTCCTTAATGCGAAAAGAAGGGGCTGCAATATTCTCGCGATTATACTGCCAGACCGGTCGTCTCGCCCATCCAGGCGTTACAACGTATCCCTGCTTATCCAACAACTTCTGAACATCCGTTACCTCATGCTGCATAAAGATCCCTCCTGTCTTCTCTTATTTTGAACGTATATTATCAGTATAACAAATTTTTTGAAAAAAAATAGTCTTTTATACATATTTCATAAATTTCGGTGCAAACTAATGCTGTCACCCGTCAATATGTTAGCTTTTTCGTTCACAGCATCAAGTGAAAAATATTTCTCACGATTACATGTTGAACGGACTCAGTTTTTTCGCAATTGAAAGGAGATTATCAAAATGGAAGTAAACAATTCAATTAAATGTGGCGTTCATGATTGTAAACATCATGCAGGTAATGTGGAATACTGTACCTTAAACTGTGTCAGCATCGGCGCCTGCGAATGTTCCCCTAAGACAAAAGAGGGCACCGACTGCGAATCTTTTGCAGCCCGCTAAACTAAAAAAAGGGCTGCACCAATAACCCCAAAGCGCGCGGCCCATGTATATCAAACTATGAGAAACACGCTCCGCGAGTTTCTCAAGTTATCGCGGCCTCTACACTCCGTTTCGGTCGTTGCTAAACAAGCGCCACTGGCGCTTAGCAACGCCAAAGTCTCGTGCAAGCACGAACCCTGGCTCGTTGCTCGCGTAAATAAGGCGTCGCTTTAACGATTAAAAAATCGTAAAGCGGACGCCCCTTTTGTTCAATCATCCCTTATAATCATTAGTATATCTCTTACCAGCTACTACTGTTACAACTATAATTTATCACAGTACTTTCATTATAGCATCTCATTCCTTTATCTTGAACAGGTTAAACCCCTTTTCAAACTTTTCAAGTCACTTTCTCTGCATAATCAAGGCATATCCACCCCTGCCCTGATTTCAGTTTTCCCCATCGGCTTT
>ERZ1673737.1927-NODE-1927-length-18542-cov-4.197166_pt1 | contig 18542 bp, 26 predicted proteins | sample MGYA00580211_ERZ1673737 | MGnify/ENA primary metagenome ERZ1673737 (study PRJEB41218, sample SAMN15661789) | gut metagenome | host: Homo sapiens | place: Canada: London | collected 2015-08-20/2019-03-30 | study: EMG produced TPA metagenomics assembly of... | reverse complement strand
ACTTGGGTCAGTATATTGGGGTTAAACTCAAAGAATGATAGAAACAAAGGTAGGAGGGCATAACGAAAGGAATCAGATATGCGCAATATGCGACCGACAATCCATCTCATAAAACCACCGCAGGCGCATGCCGAGTATCAAATAAGATGAAAGCGGGACTATCAAAAGCGCAGTTGGGAGGACCGAAATGCGGGGGAAGACAGAGGGGCAACGGCAAGGTACGCGCAAATCGGAATAGAAACATGCAAGTCGACGCAACTAACCATTTGCAATCGGAAGCCACCGATCCTGCTCCTTTACCTCAAATTCGCCCTGGTGTCCTGACGGGTCGTGGTGGTCTTTGTCCATGTGCTCTTGTTCTTCACCCGATTGCACCTCGGTGTCGAGTTCAGGTTCCTTCGAGGGGGAGGTCGACGACATGATTATGAGTGATTTAGACACGGGCAGTGGAGCCGGGTTTTGGGCGTCAATGCTTGTCGGTTTCGCGTGCCTGTTGTCAGACCACGTCAGATCTAATGCTGGCGCGCGATCGATTGCGTTTCGGACAGCGCAGAGCCGGCTGCGTCAAAACGGGACAGGGTTGTATCGGCTGGGTACGAACCGCTTCACAGTAGCCTCAGAAGAACGAGTCGGGGGAATCTGGCAATAATGCGCGATCTAGCTCTATGCGAGCGCAACCTGGATTAGCCTCGTGTTTCGGAAATGGGATGAAACCCGTCAAGGATTAAGAAAGGCGATCGCGTCGCACCCGCTGCTGTGGAAATGCCAATCAAGTGCGCCTCACGAGTCGGGTAGGGCCAGTGAAGCTTGAGTGGTGACGCGGGATGCAACGCGGGAGCAGCGAGGGTGGGTCAGATTGGGGGGAGCCCAACTGTCCGACAGGTGCAAGTCGTGCAGGGAAGAAGAAGAGCATACCGTATAAAGCCTTAGTGTCTTAGTGTCTTCCGATTCGTCTGGATCTGAGATCAGAGCGCTAAAGTCAGCATGGTGTTTTGAGTGGAGGGCATGGGCTGTGGTCAATTGGCGAACCAGAACTCCCTGGGCAGATCGAAGGGACGCCTTCGGTTGGTCACTTACCAATGTAAATATTTAAACGTCAAACAGGGCCACAACAGCAACTATCAAATATACTAAGTGAATGCGCAGGTTTCTTGGCCAAATCGAATGATTATGAAGCGGATGAAGCAGCCGACACAGTCAAAGAGGGGAGAGATCGAGTTCAGCTCAGTCATGATTGCATCCGATGTTCGCCGCCTGAGGCAGAAATAGGGGTGTATATAGATTACTATTTGTTACAATACATACCACATTGAGATCGCAATATTATGTATTTGAGATACCATATCGAAATGGTGTCGATATTGCATCTATAGAAGCTGCACTGTGTAGATATGAGCTCACAATTGTACGTCTGCCTTGGTACTGCATGTTGCATAAATCTAACATTAAACTGCGTCTTTCATAGCCCAACAATGCCTTGGTCATTTTCCATGCGGTCAGGCATCAAACCCTACATTGAGCATACAGATATATGCATATGAAACATTTGCATCTTAGTCGATTGCTCGCTTCTTGCTACCTAAGGAAATCCACTTAGAGAAATCTCATTTCCACATCTCTTTGCTTTTGTTGATAGGAACCATGAAAATATACAAGTCCACGTGATAGGGCTAGCACGGTAAGTCATCTACAATATGGAAACATACGCCTTGTTTTTTGAAGCCCAGTGGGCCAGTTGAAAACTTACTATGACTTTCTTGGCTTAGACCGATATATGCAACCCCAAGAGTACGTACCCCCATGACACTGTTAGGCCTCCAAGATCCAGAAGATATGGGTATATTTCTTGGTACTATGAACACTATGAAACAAGGAGCTCTTGCAAGTTGGCATCAAAGCACGAATCAACGCTGCATTATGTCTAATCTTTTGCCGTTCCCAGTAACGCCGGTAGTCTCATGCTCTCGCACTTCGATAGTACGACCGGGGACAGATAAAGGGATACGTAAATCAAAATATAAGAAAAAGATGCCATTAAGGCTGCACAACCTGGATGTTGTTCTTCTTCTGTAATAGAAAGGCAAGTTAGCACTGTCCCTGGTTCATAGGAGAAAGATAATTTCAGGCAAGAGAAGTCCTCACGCCAAAACACCCTTACCTTCCAAGAATCCAACTCGCTTTGCTTTGACTTGTATTGCTTGAGCATATCCTCCAGTACTTGCTTCAGTCCATCCGAGTTCGTCTTGAGTGTGGGGAGCACATCCTGAACGGTGCGCTCAACCAAGACACCGTTCACCATGCGGAAACATTTGCGATCTTGAGGAAGTGGGTCAAGGGTTTCGATAACAAGCCTGAGGAGACCAGAATGTCAGCACCATGTAACTTCATCGAGAAATTCCAGCTGAGCTGGTGTAGCTCCTGATGCAAGCGCAAGATCTCAAGCCAGAGGACCGTCTATGACATTGGAAGAAACGTACTTGTGCTCTTCAGCCTCCTGCTCGATATCGCCGATTTTCTGTGCTAATTGCTGGAGGGTATTCTTGAAATTGGTGTACTGGAGCTGGAGCTCTGCATTGAGGGGTCGCATTAGTTTTCGCACAGAAGAGTTGGACGGTCGAAAGACATACCCTGTTGCTTCTTGGGATCGATCTGTTGCTGGCTAGACATGATGACTGCGTGACACGTGTGGTAATGCGGTACAAGAAAGCTCGAGAAATTAAGATGACGATGCGGGGCGGTTGCAGTTTGGTGTTTGGCGCAGGCCACTATGGGCTGTCTAAGCACTTCTCAACCCATGAAAAATGAATTCCACGTAATGGTATTGGCAGATCTTCACTTGGATAATCTATTCATTTTCTTTATCCTTCTAATTTACTTTACTTACCTGCTGATGCCGTGGTATACGCACCAAAAAGTAGATTATATCACGTGACTGGTAGCGGAGTTTGCACCGTTTGCCCGCGATAAGTTCGTTGGCGATCGGTTGTCAAGTCAACTTCCACCACGGCTCTCATCTGTGGTCGAAGTCCCGTCTCTGGCCTGCAAATAGGTCCATCGCCATGTCTCGCGATATGGGTCCCCCGGCCAAAAGGCAGAAAAGCTCTGGCAACCTCCCGCCACAGCTACGCGACGCCAAGCGGAAGGATATCGACACTTGGGAAACCAATCGAATGCTCACATCCGGTGTAGCACAAAGACGCGACCATGAAGGAGATTTCATGCCCGAAGACGAGGAGGCAACTCGAGTCCATTTGCTCGTTCACGACCTCCGGCCACCTTTCCTCGATGGCCGCACCATCTTTACGAAACAGCTTGAGCCGATCTCCGCTGTCCGCGACCCGCAGAGTGATATGGCAGTGTTCAGTCGGAAGGGAAGCAAAGCTGTACGTGACCGTAGACAGCAGCGCGAGCGGCAGAAACAGGCCCAGGAAGCGACAAACATGGCTGGCACAGCTTTGGGCAACTTGATGGGTGTCAAGGAGGATGAGGGCGACAGCGCAGTCGCTATGCCCGTTGAGGATACCTACAAAGGAGGAGGAAACAAGTTTGCCAAGCATCTGAAGAAGGACGGCGGAGCCAGCGCGTTCAGCTCGAGCAAGACTATGCGGGAACAGAGAGAGTATCTTCCTGCTTTTGCTGTGCGCGAAGACCTACTGAGGGTCATCCGGGACAACCAGGTTGTGGTGGTTGTTGGAGAGACAGGATCGGGAAAGACCACACAGTTGACCCAGTTCCTGCACGAGGATGGCTACTCAAAGAATGGCATGATCGGATGCACGCAGCCTCGCCGTGTGGCCGCAATGAGTGTCGCAAAGCGTGTCAGCGAGGAAATGGAAGTCGATCTTGGTTCTACTGTTGGATATGCAATCCGTTTTGAGGATTGCACCAGCGATGAGACAGTGATTAAATGTGAGTTTGTTCTGTACATGATATACGAATGAAGGCTAACTAGTATCCAGACATGACGGATGGTGTCTTGTTGCGAGAGTCTCTCGTCCAGACGGATCTCGACAAATACTCCTGTATCATCATGGACGAGGCGCACGAAAGAGCTTTGAACACCGATGTCTTGATGGGTCTTCTCAAGAAAGTTCTGGCTCGGCGCAGGGACTTAAAATTGATTGTGACATCGGCAACGATGAACTCAGAGCGTTTTTCGCGCTTTTACGGAGGTGCTCCGGAATTCATTATCCCCGGAAGAACGTTCCCGGTCGATCTTCACTTCTCACGCACACCCTGCGAGGATTATGTCGACAGTGCGGTCAAGCAGATCTTGGCTATTCATGTATCACAGGGCGCGGGTGATATCCTTGTCTTCATGACTGGACAAGAGGATATTGAAGCAACCTGCGAGCTCACTGACGAGCGGTTGAAGCTACTGAATGACCCTCCAAAACTCAGCATCTTACCCATTTACAGTCAAATGCCAGCTGAGCAACAAGCCAGAATCTTCGAGAAAGCTGCTCCGGGCGTGCGCAAAGTTATTGTTGCTACCAACATCGCCGAGACTAGTTTGACTGTCGACGGTATTATGTATGTTGTTGATGCTGGTTACTCAAAGTTGAAGGTGTACAACCCGCGAATGGGTATGGACACTCTCCAGATTACGCCAATATCTCAGGCCAATGCAAACCAGCGATCCGGACGAGCTGGCCGAACAGGACCAGGTAAGGCCTATCGTCTCTACACCGAGACGGCCTACAAGAACGAATTGTACATTCAAACGATTCCCGAGATTCAGCGTACCAGTCTCGCAAATACCGTGCTCTTGCTTAAGTCTCTTGGCGTGAAGGATCTTATGGACTTTGACTTCATGGATCCTCCTCCGCAAGAGACAATCTCCACATCTCTTTTCGAGCTTTGGTCTCTAGGCGCTCTCGACAACCTGGGTGAACTAACATCCTTGGGACGCCGCATGACGCCCTTCCCTATGGACCCCCCTCTCGCCAAGCTCATCATCATGGCATCTGAAGAATACGGCTGTAGCGAGGAGATGTTGACCATCGTCTCAATGCTTTCAGTTCCAAACGTTTTCTACCGACCTAAAGAACGAATCGAAGAATCAGACTCTGCTCGCGAGAAATTCTTCGTCCCAGAATCCGACCACCTAACACTCCTCCACGTCTACACTCAATGGAAAACCAATGGATGGTCCGACTCATGGTGCGTCAAGCACTTCCTACACGCCAAAACCCTCCGCCGTGCAAAGGAAGTCCGCGACCAGCTCCACGACATCATGACTGCCCAGAAAATGCCACTTATCAGCTGCGGCACAGACTGGGACATGATCCGCAAATGTATCTGCTCAGGTTACTACCATCAAGCCGCACGCGTCAAGGGTATTGGCGAATTCATCAACCTCCGTACCAGCGTTACTATGGCCCTTCACCCTACAAGTGCACTTTACGGTCTGGGATACGTACCTGAGTACGTAGTCTACCACGAGTTGATCCTCACAGCCAAGGAGTACATGTCCACGGTGACCGCGGTCGATCCTCACGTAAGTTACTTACCCAACCCTGCTTCTTTCATTCCAGAACATATCATTCAGAGCATACGCTAACATATCCATCAAGTGGCTCGCCGAACTAGGAGGCGTCTTCTACTCCGTCAAAGAGAAAGGCTACTCGAAGCGCGACCGCCGCGTAACAGAACTCGAATTCAACCGTCGCATGGAAATTGAATCGCAGATGGCAGTTGACCGCGAACGTGCTGCAGCCGATAAGCGGCGCGAGGAAGAACGGAACGATCCTACGCGCCGCAAGAGAGAAGTCGAGGCTGGAGCGGGGTCTGCCGTGCGCCGACCTGTCATTAAACCGGGGCGGAAGGTCGGCGGTCTTACTGCTTCGTCCTCTACTTCGTCGCGGCCTAGTGCCAATGGGAATGGCAGTGGTAGTGGAGGGGCAGGAAGGGCTGGTGGTTCCGGGGGGAGTGTCGTTAAGAGGCCAACTATTCCCCGGAGGCCAGGGCGGGCATTTTGATTACAATCTTAGTGTCAGCCCTGTGTATGCCGTTGGGCTTCTGAGTTGCCTGTTTGTGCAACTTTGAGTTGTTTAAAATCCATCTAGAAGGATATAGTTGAATAGATACCCGCCATTGCATTTCAAACCAACCGGTCCTTGAGCTGTACGACTTGATATTACCTTGCGTCCTTTAATAGCCTGGGCAGGTTTGTTTCTCTATACCTACACCTTTTCTATCTCGAAGCTATGGGGAACTTGTACGAAGCAAATACTTGTTCAAGTCAAGCTTAACATCGTATAAGTGACTAGACCTAAGATATGAACAACCATTCCCATCCTAATCAGACAAAGCAGCAAAAAGGGAACAGGCTAAAAAAGAAAAACGTCCCAAATGCCAATATCTAAAAAAGACAGTATTTCCCAATCCATTCAATAACCAGCTCATCCAATCAATCCAAAATAGAAAAGAACAGGCCAGCATGGTATCGAAGGAAATGAGTAAAGCACCGCCCGAGCACAGCTCAGTTAATAAAGTTGATGCAGAAAAAGTGTAGAATCAAGCTTCCAAAGATGTAATCGGCAAAGGCCCTGTTGTAACCAAATATAAGCAAATATCCCAACCGCGGCAATGAAATAGAAAGAACCCACCTCTCATGCGAGTAACCTGTCCCCTGCTCCTCACCCTGCTCATCCGCGAACCGCGCGTTCTTCCCCTTCGAGCTTGGCTTTGACGTAGCACCGGAATCACTAGTTTGCATGCGAAGACTTGCGGTAAGAACGAATTGACCAACGGCGGCACTGAAGCCACTCAGGAAAGCGTTGAAGGGCTGTATTTGAGAGAAGGTATTAGCTTAATTCATATTGGTTTCGTGTATAATGTGGTTTATAGATTGCCATGTTGCCCATTTGTTTGGATATTTCCATCCATTTGAAACACGAAACATAGACAACTAGCCCAAAGCAGGATGCTGACGGTAACTCACGTAATTTCCAGCCAAGACACAGTACAGGAACTGCAAACCACCAACAAGAACAAGGAACACCATGAAGGCATCTAGAAGGAGTGTACGCTGCGGCGTCGTGGTGGCATATTGCTGCCAAACATGCTGGGCAATTTCTGCTGCTGAGGCGTTCGTCTTCAGGGTGGCTGGACCTGAGGAGAGGGGCTTTGGTGTTGGGGTTGTGGGTGTGGAGGGTGTTGCGGAGGTAGATGAGGCCGCGTGGCGCTTGGGAGGCATGGTTTTGGGTTCGGGGGGTGTCGGGTAGTTTTTTGGGGTGATGCAATTGGGATATCAGGAATTGGAGGTAGTGTGCACTTTTATGTCCCCGATTTGTTTGGGTGTGGTCGGTGGGTGGAAGGGTAATGGCGGAGTGGAGGAGATCATTGATGCCAGCTTGGAGCTTCTCCGTTATCGCGTGGTCACGTGGTCACTGTTTGGAAGTATGCAAGTGTGTTAATATTTGGTTATTTGATGGTTGTATATAAGGGTGATCATGCTTTATTCTTATTTCTTTTTAAATTGATACGTTGCACATTATGTTTGTATTGATGATATTGCACCACTACTGCCGTGAGCAACATAACATGCAACATAGAGAGAAGAGAGATATAGAAACAATGAGGGGAGGGGATATCATCCAAAATTCAACGCCACAAGTGATAACATCGTGTATATAGTTATAAGACCAAAGCCAAGAGAAGATACCTCGCATGCAGATATGCAGTAGCCAGACGTCAACGGACAAAACATATCGAGATCAGTCCGACGCATATCAGACAAACCATTCAGTAACATTAGTTCCCTTGGTCGGCTGAGAGGCATCATTTTCGACATCCATCTGGAAATCACGCATGACCTGGTCCCATTCATCCCAGCTGAGCGGAGGGGCTTCAGGGAATGGTTCCGGGTTCAAGAGGGGATTGCTCATGGCGGCGTTGTAAGGTAGGGTTGTTGATAAGCCCGATGGCGGGAGTGAATTCGTTGCTGAGATATTACTTTGTGTAGTTGGGGTATCGTAGATGTTCTGGGAAGCGAAGATGTTTGTGTCGGGGAAGATGCTCTGTAGAGCTCCTAGGGGACCTCTGCTAAGGTCGATATTCAGATCGGCGTCAGATGTAATCTGTGGAGATACGTCTGGTCTATTATTTTGGAAGGGGCTTGCCTGTCCCGGTGGCATATGGATCTGGGGAAGAGGGTGGTTGGGCACAGAGGTGATTTGAGCGCCGACTGGCTCTAATGGGCTGGGAGCCGGGCCAAACTTGACAAGCAATTCCTGGCTCTGTTTGATGCGGGTGGCTTCAGCTCGTTTCATTAGGGCGGCGAGGGGCCGCCATAGCATGCCCTTCTTATGGGTGGCCTGCACTGCCCAATCTGAGTAGAGCGAGCTAACGGCATTCCAGGCTCGATCGGTGATAGGGCAGACAGGGCGAACGCATATTTCAGACAAGACAAATGCAACACCATGCCATTGCATATTGGTCCGGAATAGCCAGCCCCATTTGGCAGTCTTTGGATCGGCTTCGAGCAAGCGGCCAAATTCGAGCACTTCGATTGCTGTTAAGAACAAGCTCTCGCGAGTTGCCTGTGAGACAGTGGTGCTGCGATCTTTCCGGGTCATTGGGTGGTGGACCATCAGCCACAGCTTGGCAAGGATAAGACGTCCCACTGTGGCAGCGCACCATTGGATGGGAATGTTCATGTCACAGTGTCTGATATACCGTTGTTCACAGCGATCACTGATTACTTGAATCATCCGCTCACAGCGACTGATTGGTGGCTTATTGTCAAGCGCACGAAGTTCGGCGCCGGGACACACGTAGTTTGCTCGTCGCAAAGCACTCGTAATCTCACAGCGAATGAGACAGAATGTATTATCGGTGCAGCCCTCTCGTTCTGCGGGAGTCTCAGTCATCTCGGGGTACAGGTCCTCATCGTTGACATTCAATGGAAGCCGAGTGTCGTACATGCTCTCATGGATAATAGGATCCGTCCCATGATCTTCCGATGAGCGGACATCCAGTAACGAGATATGCCACCATAGTCGACGGCGCATTTCGGTCTCGAACGGTTTGAGTGCGAAATTTGTTCCGTCGCGATGTATGCCTAGTCCTTGAGCAAGACGCAAGACGATGGAGGTCATAGACCAAACGAATTTGCTATCATCTTCTCGTCGTACACAAACCAAGAACAGGACAGCAGCCTGTAGAAGGACCAAACTCTGTGTATTAAGCAACCCAGCTTTTGCAAGGGCTTGCTCCGTAGCAAAGCGGTACCGTTTGACAGCAGTCGCGCGGTCTTCACCGAAACGGTATGCGCATTCTTCAGGCTTCATACTGACAAAGCTGCTCAAATACATCGCGAAGACCAGAGCCTCTGAATTCTTATCAAGCGACTCCGGGTGCCGCGCTGCCTCAACAAAGAGATTCCTGGCAGTCGGTCGGTGAACGATAGTGATCAGAGGAGCAACGTTGTCCTTGTATGTTTCCCAAAGTATAGACACTTTGGAAATAGAAGGGTGAAACTCTCGAAGCGAGTGAGACAGCGAATAGTATCCAAAAATGTGTCCATCATGAGAGCTTGAATTGAGAGAGTCTGGCGAGGGAGCATCATCTTCCTCAGAGTCAGAATGATCGAGAATATCTTGCAACTCCTCGATCTATAGCAATTAACATAAGCCATGATCTGGTATAAAGACATTGATATATCATACCTCATCTCCAAGACTAGCCCAGAGTCGATTGCTCACATATCGGCTCCGACCTTCATCAATGACCAAGCGCCCGAGCTCGTTTTCAAGTCTGTTAGGGGCAGGCCTCTTAGGATCTGCAAATGGACATTCAGAACTCTGGCTCTGAGGTCCAGGGGGTGCAGCAGGAGCAGCTGCTGTAGGCACGGGCGCAGACGCAGGCATGTCGCTGATAACAGTAGAAGACGTCGTTGATGCCGGCGTCTGGGCTGATGTCCCCTCTGTACCCGAGCCATTACCACTCCTCAGGTGATCAATAACACCTTCCAAACGACGCAACCGCGAAAGCAGCTCCGCGTCAGGTGGGCGCCTCGATTTTCGCGGGGCACGACCAGGCGGGGGGAAAATGCATTCAATACCCGCCTTTGTACAATTTGAGCATGGAGTCCGCTTGTTACATCGGACTTTTCTGCGGCGGCATGTTACACAGCTGCGGGAGCTCGATGTGTCAGCGTGGCGGGCAGCGGTGGCGGACACGTTGGGCGAAGTCGGGGAATTATCGCTGACGATCATCTCTGGCGAATCTGATTGGAACGACATAATGGAAAAGGAATGCAGGTCTTGTCTCCTACATTCTTAAGCAAACCACCTCTTTGTAACTTTGAGCTTTGAAAAGATCACAGGAGCCTCACATGTTATCATGTGGGGCATGTGACTGGTGACTCAGCGTCTAGGCGTTTTCCTCTTTGGGAAAAAGCCGTTATCTCCGTGCAGTTGGATTGTTATGTTATTGGAATTCATATTAACGCCTGGTATATGTAGAGGCACGCTAAATGACAAATAGAAAAAAAAGCACTATGAACAAAGATCAGTGGCTCATGTCTCTATAATAGGATTGAGATCCGAGGTACGGACTGGCAAGTCATCGCCTCGCCAGCCTTGTCGAAGGAAGCGTTTAAGCTTTCCCCTAAAAAATATTAGTCGAACGTTCAGAGATACGGAGTACATCGATGTGGAAAAAAAAGAAGGACGACTCACTTTGTAGACTCCCAGATCTTGGTCGCCCCGTTGAAAGTATGACTAAAAAGCCGATTAGCCCGTGGATCTATAAAGAGAAGATCGACATAGCGTACTAACCCTGAAAAGGTCGTCTGTGTCAGAGCCTTAGGTCCATACTCCTCCTCAAGAAGCCAAGTATAAGCATACGGAATCTTAACCGCCACTCCCTCAAAGGTGCTATCACGCAGCGGGAAAATATCACTTTCCTTAAGTCACTATTAGCACGACACATCAACATCAAGTAAAATGAGGGCACACCTCGTAATGATGCTTATCCTTGCAAGTCAACGCCTCCGGATGTCCATTCTTCCTCTTATTCTCATCCTTGCGCACAGCAGTGATATCAATGAAAAGGCCCGACGACATATCAATCCAGCGCGCGTCAATCTTGTTCAATGTATCCTGTTCAGACTTGACGACATAGTTGGGATTGATTTCGAGCAGGTAGGCGCGACCACCATCAACGTCGGGGAGATCGAAATGGTGCTCTGTCATGTTATAGTATTCTGCTAGGAAGTGGATTGTTGCTTCTGAAATTTGGACGTCTAGGTCGTTGTCCCATGGGAAGATCTATATTCTGTTAATTAATGCCTAGGTGGAACGAATGTGGAAGTGAAGGGTAAATCTTACATTTTGATTCCACCACCAGGCCAGCAGCGTGCCGTGCATAATCCATGTCTCTGCGCCGATGGCGTTCATTGTCGAGAAGTATGTTTGGACGAGGGCTGAGAGATGTGGGATGACTTCTGATTCTGGGAGAGTTTCATCGGCGAAGCTGGGATTTGTAAGTGGATGATCAGGACAGATTAAGAGTGAGAGAGCGTACCGGCCGTCATAATGATAATGGAAACTGTGGTAGCAGGTTAGTTTAGGGCCGATATAGACATGCTATGTTGTTAACGTGGTGTCTCGACATACGATGATTCATCTAAAACATTCACGCGTGTCAGTTAAAGTTGACAGGAACCAGATGGCTGATCGACAAGGATGTAAAACGGTATCAGGTCGGCTTGTACTCACGGAAATATTTCTCTGTTGGTATTTTCTTCTCGCTTTTATACTCCCTTGTTACGTTCTTTCGCACGCTCATGAAATCCGGTTCTGTCTCTGTACTCCCGCGCACTCCGGAGACAATTGTTGCTAGGAGTAGTCCATAGAGCCAGCAAGTGGTAGCTAGAGATCGCATTCTGTATGGGAGATCGCAGACTCTGTGTATTTATGTGTTGATTATCGGCATATACAACGATTCGTGATATATGGAAGGGTAAGTTTGATTCGTATGCTGCAGGATCTGCCAGAAGGAGATATATGAGGCCACGCGAGGCAAGATAAAAGATATAAATAAAGATTGTTGAATAGAAAAAGAGGGTATAATGCAAAGAAACAAAAGACCAGCGCAAAGATCAAAGATGAAAGATGATGACCAGCACAGAAACAGGCTCAGTGGCCGAAGAACAATCCCTTTTCCAGCGGAGTAGATTTCACTTACCTCCCGCAAATTTCAGAACCAAAGAACAGAAACACATTTGACCCTAAAGGGATCCATGATTGGAACCGGACGAAGCCGGCTTTCCGAAGTCTACCACGCAGCCAAAGAGGCTTGGTATTGAGCGGGAGCTGACGACTCCCATCGTACTCGTTCGGATAACAATACTATTAACGAGGCCGGTATATTCGTGGATCGAATCAGCAAAGTCTGCGCGTTCCGCCACATGGACCCACATGGCCATGAGCTTGTCTTGTGTGCGTGTTTAAGTGCCGGGGGATATTTCACTGTGCATGGGTTTCATTTTAGGAGAATAATAATATTGGATTAGAGAGAGGGCCGCGAATGCCCCTATTTCGTTGGCGTTTTCAAAGGTTAGATTAGTGCTGTTGCTATGTATCTCAAGGCGCAGCGGGAAGTCGATGTATACGCGTCCCTTCGATAGCATCATTTTAGTCTGTTTGACCGCTGCACTAGCACTCCGCACAAGACCGGAAGAATCTAATTTTGACAAAATGGGAAATGCATCACACATGACATCCGGAGGCTCGGCATTTTGACCGATAGAAACATGATGGGTATATAGTTGGACATCTATCTTTATGTCGATGTCGATACAAAATATATTGTCATATCTAATACTACTAGTAGCCATTAGCTTGCTTAAAGTCCGCGTATAGTCTGTACTTACTAGGCACAATTGAAGGTAGGGGTTAGACTTTTTACAGACCTGTTCGGCAACCAAGAAACGGTGTAGATTGTGGGTCAGAAGTCGGCCGTTTAGACGGAATAAGATTCTTAGGCAATTTTACATGAGCCACTTTAGAGTAAATTCATTTGAAAGACTTCCATCTCACTATTTAAGCCTCGCCTTGAATAAAGTAGGCTGATCAGCCAAAGTTCTCGGACCATCGCAACCCTCAGGCAACCAAACCTCACCAACTCGAAGTCAGCCATCTCAAGCAAAGACCTCCACTGCGTTTCCGTCCGTTTTAGCGACGCATAAGTAGCCATCATATGCAAATCGGACAAAACAGCAGACAACGCAACCCCAGATTCAGGCAAAACCGTCTCACTAATCAACAGCAGCGAATCAGCGCCCATAGCGGCACGCAGCCGCTGCAGGATCTGCACGGCCTGCATATCAGGCCAACCATGCAAAACAGTCCGCAAGAAATAAGCCTTCGCATTGCGGACGGGCTATTCCTTGAAGAAATCGTGAGCCATGACTTGGATCCCAGGGAGATCAACGCCAGCGACCACAGTGGGCAGATCCTGCAAAATCAGTTTGCCTGGTAAGTCTGGGAAATGATTTTGGAATTTCTTCAGGTCTTCGCCTTGGCTTCCCCCTATGTCAACAAAGAGTGGGTCGGACTGGTCTTCCACGCGCAGCGGTGCGACAGGGAAGAATTCGAACCAGTCTTTGCCAGTTCGCCGGAAGGGCATGCTCATTACCGTGTTGAAGGCTTGTTGGTAATATGGGTTAGGGTTGAGGAAATCGAAATAGTGAGCTGGTGTGCTGTGTGCGAACTGGAATGGCCCGTCTAAGCCATTTTTGGGGCTCTGCCAGCCGTTGGAGTGAAAGTATTCTGGGAGACTAGAGAGTATTGTCCAGAAATGAGTTCTGTTTGATGTCAGGCATTGGCAATGCTACGCTATCTCTGGGGAACTATCATACCCATGAATGATCGCAGCAGAAATGGGCGAAGTTGATACCAGTGCAGCTGCCAAGGGTGTCGTGGTATATTTGTCTACATCTACCTCATGGATCACGAACATGGCAGCCAGGAATTGCATAATCCGCCCTACAACTATCAACACAAGCACAGCGCACGGATCAAGAATGGATGCCAACTTACTGACAAGCTGGGGATCGGCCTCGATCTGCAATTGCTCAAGGTTGAACGCACCGTGACAGTTGGATATAGCATCAAACAACTTCAAGTCCACAGCTAATCGAATAGCCATTCCTTGGTGGCCCTAGCACATGCCAATTGCCTGTCGGTTACCTCCCCAGGGATCCACACGGCATACCGAGAACACGAGACGTGAGGCAATCACCAAAGGACTCTCCAGCCGAGTCCGTAGTCTGTCACATGCTTGCAGTGTTGCTCATCCAATCTATCTGGATCGACGGCGTCGAGTTTATGTTGCAGATCGCTCATGTTACAGTAAAAATAGATTCAATTGTAATATTTCATCATTATGGCTGATCTTTTCTTTGATACTCCCTTTGAAGCCGAATTCAACAAATATCCCGGCTATTCTTTCAATTGAATCTTGTCTCATGTAATAGACCGAACATCCCATCGGACTCGGTATATTCGGGGAATTCTCATATAACGTTCAATGTCACGTTCTAAAGTGTAACCTAAGAAAGTCCAAACGACCCGGTGTCCTAACCAAAGTTTAGAGGATCCATCAGGCCGTCTACAGCGAAGTCAATTCGCAAACTGCACCAATTCTAGCAAATCGGGAATAGCCGTCGGGCGCTGATGGGCCAATATTAACTTATAGTGGAGATATTTAAAGAGCCTAATTGGACAGGTTTTAACACTATAACTTCACTGCCTGTTCCTCCCATTTCCAGCCACCGAGGTTGGCATCTTTGGACCCTGAGTTCTGCGTCTAAGTATTGGCTCACTGCTTACCCCAGGAGATCTTGGACCTATTCATTCTTACCTAATTTCTTCCACCCTTTCGACTCTCACATGTTTCTTTCTGATGCCAATGACTCCCGACTAGTTTTCGTTACATTACATTTGTTCATGTGCTCCCATTTTGACATTCATTCGATACGATGAGTCGAAATACACACTAACACTTGGCCCCGGATTTACCTTTGAGGCCGTTTTCGTTCTCGGTTCGAGAGAAAGTGCGCTATTTGTGTGTTGTGTGTCCACAGACATAATTTTATGCCTATAGGGTGTGCCCAACTCACTCTCGACCCCCCAATCTCACAGGATAGTGCTAGGATAGCCCACTATCACGGACCCCCAAGTCCAAGATCCAAGATCCAGTGGAAGTGAACATGTCAGAGGCCTCCACACCCCTGGGAGAATCAAGCACACTGCAACCGGGCTCGGCACAGCAGCTGAACCGCTCCTGTGAGTCATGCAGAAGCCTCAAGGTACGCTGTTTGCCTAGCCCGTCCACGCCTAATCAGTGCCAGCGATGTGCGAAGGGGAAGAGGACTTGCGTCTTCGTCCCCCCGCAGAGACGCCGGCCCCGTAAGCGGACGGACTCACGTGTGGCACAGTTGGAGAAGGAGATGCGGATGATGCGTTCGCTGTTGAAGGGTCGGATTCGGGAGGAAAGTGAGCCCGAGTCGGAGGGTAGTGAGGTTGATGATCGGGATTTGGAGGGCGATGGGGAGTTGAAAACTATGCGGGATCATTCTGCACATTCCTCGGATCGATACATGGATTATTCGCCTGAGTTGATGAATACCCATCCTGGTGGGCATGATCGTGTGCCCTTTTCGGGTCCTCCGTCTTTCGCTGGGTTGCCACCTGGTTTTGAGATGGAGGAGACTCCGCCTGTTGAGGATGTGATCGACCGGGGTATTCTCTCTCTAGAAGACGCGGAGCAGTTGGTGGCATATTTCATCCACGAGCTCGCATATTTCTTCCCGTTGGTTGTCTTGCCCCTTAATACAACGGCAGCGCAACTGCGACAGACAAAGCCAGTCCTCTTTCTCTCCGTCATCGCGGCCACATCAATATCCGTCGACGCTGGATTGGCAGCGGTGTTAAATCGCGAGATGGTCCGGCTCTATTCCGAAAGGTTCTTCATCGAAGGCGAGAAATCACTAGAATTAGTGCAAGCCCTTCTCCTCATGATCATCTTTTACTTCCCACCAGCGTCGCCCCTGAGACTGCAATTCTATCAGTACACGCACATCGCCTCGACGATGGCGCTTGAAATCGGTCTCGCCAACAAGCGTCGAGTCTCGAAGAAGTCCGACCGGAAGAACAGACTTGAGCCGCACGATGAGTTGCTAGCTGAACAAGCAAGAGCGGTTCTGGGCTGCTACCACCTTGGCTCAACGGTAGCGATGAAAACTCGTCGACAGAATCTCCTCCAGTTTAACGACTGGGTGACCGAATGTGTCAAACATCTCGAACACTCCCCCCACCGAACAGATCAGCATTTGGCTGTGTGGTTCGAGCTTCAGCGTATAACAGACGACGCGATGTCTTCGTTCGGTCTGGATGATACCAGTGCCACCTCGCCTTTGACGGAGTCAAGAGTACAAGCCGTGCTGCGATGGTTCGACAAGCGAATGGATACATGGAAGAAGAATACTCCTTCAGCCATGCTGACAGGTAAGTCCATCTCCAAGCATCCCATTCCCATTTCCATTCCCAGCCCATCAAAACTAACACTGCCCAATTCCAGTTCCAATGATCCTCGAATACCGCTCCACAGCCCTGGCAATGTACGAACTAGGCGTAGGCGAAGGCTATCGCGACCCAGACGCAATAAAGAGACGCTACTTCACACTTCCAACCCTCGACGACGAACACGAAAACGATCCCGAATCCTCAGACCCAGACCCAACGACTGCCCCAATCGGAACAAACATACAACAGCCTACCGGCACAAACACCCTCAGCGCAATCCGCATCGACATAAACATGAAATGGATGAACGCCGCGCAGGAAATGCTTGACGCAGTCCTAGCATGCAGCATAGACACGATGCGGAAATTGCCCAACTTGATGTACACACGGCTAGCGACGGCCGTGACGGCATTGCTGAAGATTCATTTCTCTGTGCGGACTGGGGCACTGGGTGAAGTCGTCACGCCCGAGACGGTGAATGTGGCATATTACCTGGATGCTCTTGCTGCGAAACTTGGCGAGGCGGGCGGTGGTGGAAAGTACAAGATTCCTAGTCGGTGGTATCAGGTTGTCGGTGTCAGAGGGCGTGATTGGTATGAACGGTTGGAAAGACGGTATAGCGGGAATATCGGGGTGGGAGTTGGATTGGGGGCTAGTCCATCAACCGGAACAGAAGTGACAAGAGAGCCGGTGGGCATATCAGCTCAAACCCCAGGTATTGGACCAGGATCACACCACAGTACCGCAACACCCTCTTCAAATCACTCCCACACCCACCTGAACGTGAACGTGAACCCAAACACACAAACACAACCAGGAATGGACCCCTATCCCGTCTCAGCAGCCGTGAGTCCCATCCCACCACACGCACCTGGAATAGAAAGCGGCTATGTAGCAATGAGTGGAGGACCGGGAATGTGGCCCGGGGCTGGTCCGAGTCCGATGGATGCGCAGAATCCACATTTCTTCCATTCCCTCCCACCGGGGTACCAGCCTTTGTCTGCGCATTCACATCCAGCTATGCAGCCGCAGTTTGCCTATGAGGCACAGCGTATGCCGGCCCAGGGACATGTTCAGGTTCATCAGGGTCAAAGCCAGGGTCAGCCACAAGCTCCAGGGATGCATGGGACGGGCATGGAGCTTGATGGGTGGTTGCCTGATGGGAGTATTTTTGGGATGCCGCCGCTGCCTGAGTTCTGATAGTTCAGTTGGGGCTGGTAGGGTGAGCAGTATCAGATCAGACCAGGCTGAGATGCGGAGTTTGGTGTGCACATGCTCGTTGGAGTATATCCATTGATTCTTGGGATATCAACAAGGTTGGCTGGGTTGTGTATGCATGCATATGTTATATAGCTATTGAGTGGGGTTAGTAAACCCGACAAAACACAGGAAAGGAACAAAATAATGAACGAAGACATACTTTACTCACCAAATAGAGACCAAATCTTTACTCAATCAATAAAGAAAAGTGAGAGAGTGTGTGTAAAGCTTCAGTCCAAGTCGACGTATAGAAACCCCAACAAAACAAGTCTGCACCCACCCCAAAAGCCAAGCAGGCAAAAAGAAAGGAGAAAAAAATCAACCGAAAGCCAGAAACCGGGTCTATGCGAATATTAATACCGAATGCCCAAATACCAAAACCAAAAAACCAAAAAGGAACAAAAACCCCAACCAGCCGTTCACTTCAACGCATTTACCCCGATTTAACCGGACTCGAAAAAAATGATATGGCGGCATATCACGGAACATCGGGAGGATCGGAAGTTCCGCGGTGGTGTAGAGTCCGATTACCTGTGAATGGGTCGGTGGGTATTTGGGTCCTTGGCGGGCTGAGATATGTTGGTGCTTGGTAGGACTATACATGAATATGCACGCATAGATATGTACAGGTGGGTGTAATTGTGCATTGTGGATTGGTTAGGTGTTGATACAATATGCTTCCGAATCCGAATCCGAATCCGAAGCCGGATCCGAAATTGTTTAGGATGTGATGTGTTATTG
>ERZ1673737.1925-NODE-1925-length-18546-cov-4.117354_pt1 | contig 18546 bp, 21 predicted proteins | sample MGYA00580211_ERZ1673737 | MGnify/ENA primary metagenome ERZ1673737 (study PRJEB41218, sample SAMN15661789) | gut metagenome | host: Homo sapiens | place: Canada: London | collected 2015-08-20/2019-03-30 | study: EMG produced TPA metagenomics assembly of... | reverse complement strand
CATCAAGCCACTTATTTTGCCATTGCTCAATCCTATTTTGAAGAATTGCCAACGCCCGAGGTGCTGGATAGTGATTACCAGGACTGGACAGGTCGAACACTTCCGCTGCCAGCAGCCGGAGAGTGACAAACGCGCAAAGAAATGGATCATTATCGATGGCGAGTGGATGCCTCCACCAGTCTTGCGCCGACTCAATAAATGGAGTTCGCTCAATCATCCAAGGCTTGCCTGTCTGTAAACTCATACTGTTTTCAATTGTGTCAATGCAAATCAACAATGGGGACTGGGAAGCGCCTTACCTGCGATCGTACACGAACAGCACCAACCACGTCCGTTCGTCATTTCTGATTTCCCTTTGTTGAAGCTCGGTCAATTTCTCTTGCCTTGCGGGACCATGTCCTAACTTATGCCAACCCAGATCCATTGACATGCGGATTGCAAGACCAACAGACATCCAGGCTCTTGTATCATTTGGCTCCTTCCAATATGTAAGAACCATGATGGCTTGGACTGTCTCGGCAGATTTATCTCCCCGCCGGAAAGCCTCCATGTATAGCTTTTCGGCATGTTCATGGAGACTTGGGTATAATGAAATTTCGAATGATTTGGAGGCAGCGGTAAGAACTGCAGCGAGCAGAAATGACGATTTCTGTCGCACATATGTGAAGGAATGGAGGTGAGGATCCAGTTGGCTGACGAAGGGGTTTAGTTTCGTCATAAAACTGTCAATAGATCAGCAATTGGCCTCGCATTCCTGTTGGAATTTGCCTACCTTTCAAACAAACGAAGAGCAACCTCATGGCCAACAATACCACACCGAGTTGGATCATCAGGCGAAACTGATTCGACCGGTCGGTCAGGAGTCGAGCCATGATTAGTACTGAGGATATTCTGCAGCGAGAACTTCCCCTTCATCGCCTGATGGCTCAGCAGGCCATCAGGCTGAAGCCCCTCCGACTCCGCCCAAAAGTCGGAAACGCGTTCGTCCCTCGGTGAACTGGGCCGTCTCGTGTCACCTTCGGCCGGCATCCCTTCTGGGAATGATGGGCCCTGTGGCGAGTCGAGCGACCGCTTGGCATTGGGCTTGATCAAGCTATGTGCGGGGCAATGTCAACACACGATCCTTGCAGGTGTAATTGAGTCACATACCGCGTGCCAGGCTTCCTCCCCCGACGATGTTCACGGAACATGCAGTCCAGTGATTTGCGCACGCAGCGGTCGCACTTGACGGCATCGAGCGTCATGGTGCATTTCATCTTCACGCGCCGACATGCCAGGCATGCATTGGCGCTGCTGACAGGTCAGATTCAACCCCAATTCCAAGCTGCAAGGGTCTTACCTAGCTTTCGGGGCTCCATGCACGTCCCCGTCCATAGCGAGGTGAGTGAGGAGGTGGACCAGGAAGACTCTCCACGGGGGGCGATCAGCCCGAGGAGCTTCTTCCGTTATCGACTGGGGCCGATGTCCGAATCCGGTTAGTCCGTGACGATCGTCTCCCGAGGTTTACCGGGGACTCAACCCGGTTTGAACGCCGGCGGAAGTTAACGCAATTTCCTGAAACGTGAAGTCGCCGGCCGGTGAGTTCGTTTTGCAGGGATCATCTATGACAGGCGTGCTTTTTCATATCTTTGGACACATACACACTTCAGGATGACGCCCTCAAAGCCCAAGGCGGGCCATGTTAACATGATGGCTGATACGAATATCGCCAATCTGCCCATCGAAGGACTGCGAGCTGTTATGCGCGGCATTCTAGCCAATAGACCGGATTGTACGCCTATCTTTGAAGAACAGACGAGAAACTATCTGGAAGAGACTGCTTCCAAATTCTCTGATGTCGTTGTTGTCGAGCAGACAGTCGACGGTCCTTTCCAAACGACACCCTCGTTCCAGCAACTACGGAAACGCATTTGTTGTATGGTGGGATGTGGTCTATGCTACCAGGCTATCCCCCTGCTTCAAAGCATCGTTGAGCAAGTCTCCCAGATGAAGCTCAGCTCCGACCAGTCGGCTATCGTGGACGAAATTGCCGGTGTAGATGGTGATATCATCCAAGCCATCACGGCCGTTCAGAAGACTCTCTTTGTAGAGACTGGATCACGACAACTATCCGAGACCGAAAGGCAGCCATTGGAGGCTTTGCTGAAAGCTCTAATGGCAAGCAAGTCCGCCTGGGAGACCAACGCACAGCCTTTTGTGTTGGAAAGAGGTCTCGAAGCAACTATAGACCTTGTCAATCCTTCTTTGGCCACTGCTCCGGTAGCAAGCACGGAACTACTATCTGAGAAGCCTCCTGGCGTCATCTCAGAGACCTTTGAAATGGCCGGTATTCAGCTGCCTCGGCTCTTCTCTGGATTGTGGCAGTTGTCCAGCCCCGCCTGGGGTATCGCACCCCGCTCGAGGATCATGCAGCAATTCTCCAAGCATGTGGGGAGCGGTCTAACAGCTTTTGATATGGCCGATCATTATGGTGATGCCGAGATTCTATTTGTGAGTTATCTCATTTGGATCATATCAAGTTTGATTTTAACCCAGTCCATTCTAGGGCCAATACCGGTCTGCAAGTAACTACTCCGACTCACTCTTCGCCGCAACCAAATACTGCGTCTTCCACCCCATGACCGTTACACCCGAAGCTATCCGTGCTAAGGTAGATGAGCGCTGCCAGAGATTACGCACAGATAAACTCGATCTGTTGCAATTCCACTGGCAATTTGTGAGTTTCAACATACCCCAAGCATGCATACCCGTGATCTATCACTTACTATTATATCAAACAGTACAATGACCCCCAGTATATTGATGCAATGAAATACCTGCAGCAAGACAGCCGAGTGAAACATCTCGGTCTCTGCAACTTCGACACAGAACATATGGAAAAGGCCATCGAGAGTGGAGTCAAAGTCTACACTAACCAAGTCCAGGTATGTATCCACCGACACTTCGATCATTAATCGATCACTCCACCCATCTTCAAGACCCATCCTCATGACCCATACTGATGACGATACATAGTTCTCTCTCATCGACTCAAGACCCACAGTGAAGATGGTAGAGTTCTGTAACAAGAACAACATCAAGCTCCTCACCTACGGCACCCTGGTAAGTCATGTCCAACCCTAATCCCTTACAATTCCTCTCTACAAAGACTAACAACAGAAACAAAGTTGGGTGGCCTTCTAGCCGAAAAATGGGTCGGAAAGGAGGCTCCAGACCTCTACGCCGAAACAATGACACCAAGTCTACGCAAGGTAAGAACAAAACCCGAAACACCCACCCAGCATACAAACCGACTAAACCCCACTAACACTTTCACAGTACTTCGCCATGATCCAAAACTGGGGCGGCTGGTCCCTCTTCCAAGAACTCCTGCACACACTCCAAAAAATCGGCCGTAAGCACAACGTCTCCGTCTCAAACGTTGCCACGCGATGGGTCCTAGACTTCCCATGCGTCGGCGCCGTGATCGTTGGAGCTAGAATGGGCGTCAGCGAGCAATCACAGGAAAACCTGGCTAGTCTTGGTTGGTCGCTTGATGCGGACGACCAGGGACTTATCCAGGCGATTTTGGATCGGAGTTCGCGGGCTGAGATGTTTGAGAGTTTGGGTGACTGTGGGGGTGAATATCGATGATTATATGTCTATGAGTATATGATTTTTGATTCTTGGTTTCTCATTGATTAGGTTTATACAAATTCTGGATATATTGTGATAGTGGATACATGTAGAGGTGTGTGGCCTGGGTTTTTGGGGCCTGATGTATGTGTATGTGTAGTGGTGTACGGTGTATGTGCAAGTACTCAGATCCAGTGCAGGATCCTTCTCCACCAGGCCCAGTCTAGTTGGTCGCTGGTTAGGTACTCGCCAGCAGCTTTTTCTTTTTGGATTTTGTCGAATTCGGATTTGATGTCGACTTCTTCTAGGGGGATGATCTTTGACTTGAGGAAGATTTTAAAGAAGACGTAGAGGGCTGGCTGGGTGTTAGGATTGTCTCATATGATTGTCCTTGCAGATTGGATACATACCGGCGAAGATGGCAATGTTGAGGTATGAAGTTAGGAATGTGGAAGTGTTCCATCTACCCTCGCAGAAAACATCATATCCTGTGATAACAAGTGGTTAGTTGCTGCTCATAACGATGTGATATATGATCTGATTTCAATCTCTGCTTACCAGAAGTCAAAACGATCAATGCAACCATAAATCCAGTAATCCAAGCCGTATATGGTTGGAAGGGAGTTTTATAAGGCAAGTCTGCGCCAGTCAGCCATAACACTCACACATACTAAACCGGGGAAAAAGAACTCACCCTCGCGAGAATATCCCTGCTTCTTCAAACAAGCATAAAAACGCAAATAAGTCGCCTCAATAACAATCCAGCCAATCAGACCCGCGACAGTAGTAATATTCACAAACCAATTAAAGACGGTCGACGAGTTACTGCCCTCGGACATATACATCAGCGGCAAAAGCAGAACGGTCAAGCCAACTGCGAAATACGGAGTTCCGAAGCGATTGCATCGCTGGAAGAACTTTGGTGCGTGGCCGTCTTGGCTGAGTCCGTACAATGTCCGCGATGCGATAAAGATACAGCTGGAACTGCTGCTGATGGCTGATGTGCAGACTACTGCGTTGATGATGTGGGGTACGACTTTGACGCCGGAGCGTTGAAAGGCCAGTACGAATGGGGATTGGCTGGCTGTTCCGGTTGAGATGACTAGTTTAGGGTCGTTATATGGCCTGAAAAGTTGTTAGAGATGGGACTCGGGGTTCAAAGGGGAGTAACTGGGCCATACACAATCAGACCAACGATGAAAATACTCAGGACGTAAAATACGAAGACTCGGATGAATGTCTTCCGGGTAGCATCTGGAATGATCTTGCGCGGGTTTCTCGTCTCGGCTCCGGCAATGGCGACGACTTGGATGTTGCCGAAACTGAACGCGGACGTTAAGAGGACTTTCCAGAAAGCCAGAAATCTTCCCGCGGAACCAGCTGAAATATAGTTGTTAAAGGCACCTGGGTCATTCCAATAGTGGAAACCGAGACGTTCCTGGCCAGGAGTACCACCGAGGTCGATGACAATACCGCCAATGATCAGACCAATGATGAGCATAATCTTCAGCGAAGCAAAGACAACCTCCGACTCTCCATAGAGGCGGACATTGCAAAAGTTAAGAACAGCGATACAAAATCCAAACACGGTAATCCAAACCGCTGGATCCACAGGCGGATTCCAGAACTGAACAATGGTCGTAGCAGCCGTAATCTCAGCCGGAGCCGAAATAGCCATGGTATACCCTAAACCAATTAGTATACAGTCATCAACTTGCACTCAATAAACACATACAAAAGTTCCAACCGGTGGCGGCACCAAGAGCAGGCTCAACAAAGCGCGTAGCATGACGAACAAAACCACCACTACAAGGCATAAAAGCCGAGATCTCACCAGTGGTATACGAAACACCGGCAGTAGTCAAGCCCATAAGGATATAAGCTAAGAAAGCGCCCGCGGGGCCGGCTGTGGCAATGACCTGACCCGAGCTCAGAAACAGACCCGTCCCCTACTTTCATAAGTAAAGGCAATCAACAATACAGTCGGTTGGAGACTTACGATCATCCCTGCAATGGCGATCATGTTGATATGTCGCGATTTGAGATCGCGTTTGATCTCCTCATTTTCGCCCTCGTAGGAGCTTGACCTGGACCACTCGACATCTGTCTCCGTGCCATTTTTCTCGTCGAACGCCATGGTATATAGGTGATGGAGACCAGACCATGCAAACGAGTGGATTAAATAGGGAATCCTGCAGCTTTTCTTCCGAGTAGCCACCTGATAGCTTATCTCTACTCCGTACTGGGGTGAGAATGGGGTGGTGAGGAGGTGGAGAGAAGGGGAGAATTTTGATCACCGACGCGAGTGGAACACCGGTCCGCTTGGACTTATCTAGAGAACCCGATGTAACTATCTCGACTCATTTTTGAGATCTACACTCTACGATGTCCGACGAATCTTTCCAACTCTATGACCTCCGCGTCGAGGTGGTTTGTCCACCGGGCAAGCGCATTATGTGCGGCGCCAAAGAAGGCGATTATTTCACGCTCAAGGGCGAGATGATGTACTTGCCACCGGGTCAGGGCATTAGCATCTACAGTCTGGGTGAGTTTGGGCCCCTTCTGCACATGATAAGAGATTAGGCCAACATGTTCTTCTTTTTTATAGCATCCGTTCTACCCCTGCTCGCTTCTAAGCAACGAATGACCCATGAAAATGACTGGATGACCACCGACGCCAGCATCGCATGCCCCGATCCTCATTGCCCGTCGCAATTGAAGATTATCAGGACGGGAATTACCACTTTCAATCATTCCGAAACGACTGTTGTCCCGAAATCTACTTGACTGCTGCGTGGCATTTGAGCGACACGTGGTTTTTATGCTTCACTTTCTGTATATACTCATACTCGAACAAATTGCATCAGCGTCATTATTTGTTACCTTTTATATACATATATGTTGTTTTTGCATTGTGGGGTCTACTTAGCAAGCGTGTACTGTAGCGTGTTTGCAACAGGGGTCTTGTGGATAGCGCGACACCAAGGCGCGCCACTGTCGAGAAATTCCATGCAGCTATTCTCTCCGCCAATCACAGGTCGTATCACATCGTGAACAATGGGATTTTGTCTCACACTCCGTGCCTTTGGGTGAAGATTACTTGCGTGGACTGTATCCACTATTAAATTAATTGGATTTTAGTTTCTATAGTTCCTATAGTCTTGTTGTGGGCACTTAGTACTAGACCGAAATAAGGGTTTGGTGGTATGAGCAGGCATCTGGGTATATCCAACCCAACCGGCATCGGGGAAAGAGTCAGCTATGACTTAACATTACATGTTATTTGCGATCAGTTTTTCAGTAGATAGGAGAGGTCTCGTGTATATAAAATATTATATTGAATCAAGTTGTCAAATTAATCTCGTGGGAGAGCGATCACATCACGTCACTATAAATTCAGTCCCTCGAGATCTATACAACAATGCCACACACTCCTACAGATATTCTTATGAGCTGACACCATTGACACATACATTCATCTCATCAGAGTATATGTCAAAAATAAAGCTACCTATTATACTTGCGAAGAACAGGCAGGCGATTGCGTCAACGGTGTCCTTACATATCCCTTGCAGAGTACATACACGAAGGTCTGCACCTAGAGAACCAAAGGCCAACCCGCGAAATTTAGACATTTAATGGACAGACAGGAACCAGAAAAGAAAACGGAAATATCTATTCTCAAATGTGTAATACATCGTCTATAGTAAAAATAAAGCAATCACTGCCAGAAAGCCTTCTGCAGAGCATCACACATCAAAGTAATACACCTCTTACCCTCCGACAAGGCCCCATCCATAGCAAGGAACGGATGCGGCATCCCCTTCATAATCTGCAAATCAACCTCAACACCCGCCTTAACCAACTTCGCAGCGTACTGCTCGCCCTCAGTGCGCAACACATCCAATTCACCAACCATAACCAGTGCCGGCGGCAACTGCGAATAATCACCCTGCCAGAACAACGGGCTAGCTTCGGGGTTGGTCCGGTCGGCATCGTTGGGCACGTAGTGATCGCGATACCAGTACATCTTCAGTGCGGGGAGAGCGGGGGTCCGCTCATATTTACGATAGGACTCGTTGTTCTCGACAGTGGCCGTGTTGTCGGTCACGGGGACTGAGAGGAGTTGTGCGCGGAAGTGAACTGGCGGTGACAGGGTTAGGGCTTTCTGCGTCATGATTGAGGCCAGGTTCCCGCCGGCTGAGGAGCCCCCGGTTGCCATTTTGGATATGTCTACTCCGAGTGTGGCGGGGCCGTCGGCGATTAGCCAGAGTAGTACTTCCCAACAGTCGTGGACGGCGGCAGGCCAGCGGTTTTCCGGTGCGAGACTGATTAGAGAGGAGTCGTTAGTTTCCAGGGGGAAAAAAAAGGCTGAGATTGGGAAATGTAAATGTCATGCTCGACTTACCGGTAATCGACTGTCACTACCACGCAATTTCCCCGAACGCAGAGGTTCGAGCACACCACATTCTCCGTGTCAATATTACCCAACACCCAGCCACCACCGTGGAAATATAGCATCACCGGCCATCCTCTAGGAGGAGCATGACCCTTGGGAGTAAAGCAGCGGATGGGCACAGGGGGACCGTCGGTAGCGCGTCGCTGGATGGTGACGTCCTGGGTCTTGCCCACATCTAGCATAGGACCTGCCCCAGGAATCAAGACACCGCTTGTTCGCGACGCCTCTACGGGTTGGAGGTGGACTTGCTGGTTGTTGATAACATGCTGGTTGTAGAAGGCCACATATTCCGGGTCCAGCAGGTCCTTGACGGACTCGTGGAGGGGGTAGGGGGGTTGCGTGACGCCAGCAGTCATGATTATAGAAATAGGGGTACAGAGAAAAGAAGAGGCTATTCCAAGAGACAAGTACAAGTACAAATAGTCCCCCCACTCACGTGGGGGAAACGACAATGCGGGGGAGAGATAAGCCGATAAGTATACTCTGTTCAGTAAAGATCAGCAGAAGATGTTACAGTGACTATCTTTAGTCGCTACCGTATCACTTTGGCACTTACGTTTCGCGTGGGATGGATGCGGGAAGTACTTCCATAGCTCCGTTGATAAAAAGCCCTCCCCGGGAAACTTTTCTTATAATTGACCTCCCCTTCCATTTCCTCTTCTACTCCCTACTCTATACACATACCCAAAATGACCACCAAGACCCCAGTCCTCACCGATAAGGCCCCCAAGCCCCTCCCCGGCATCTACTCCCAAGCCATCGTCGCCAATGGCGTCGTTTACTGCTCCGGCGCTGTCCCCATGGACGCTACCACCGGCAAGCTGATTGATGGCGATGTGAAGGCCCACACTGTATGACACATCCCGTTCTTATTCCAATTGACCGCTATGTGATGATATGGCTTGCTAACAACTCCTTTTCCACTCCAGCACCAATGTATCAAGAACCTGACCCACATCCTCGAGGAGGCCGGTACCGATATCACCAAGGTGGTTAAGGTCAACGTCTTCCTGTCTAATATGGATGACTTTGCTGAGATGAACTCGGTTTATATGCAATACTGGGGCGATGTTAAGCCTTGCCGGACGTGAGTCATTCATTCCAACCTTGAGTTCTTTCTTTTTTTGGAGTTTTGCTTTTATGTACTTTCGCGTTTGTGAGATCATTTTTTTTCTGACGCATACTTCTGCAGATGTGTTGCGGTCAAGACTCTTCCTCTTAACACTGATGTTGAGATTGAGTGCATTGCTGTGCTGTAATTGGGTTCACTTTGCGGTTTTGAAGATATAGACAAAATATAGAAACTGATTATATGACCACCATTTCTGTACCTTTCGTTTTATCTGTCAATTGAGCCAATGTGCTAAGGTATAAAGTAAGGTTTAGATTGTATGGGCAAAGGTCCTGTATGCATTGAGCAAAATGTGACCTGTATACTTCCTTCGGGTAAGACCTGATCCCTGTGATAGTGCGAAAAACCAGATACTTTCTTTGAAGCTCAGCTACAGGAGGTGGCAAGCACCGAAATCCACAGACCCTGCACACGTTGATGTAGATGTAGGGAGCAATTCTGAATCCTAGAATGAGGTGGCGCTTACCAATGCAGCACCTTTTGGAGTCAACAAAGTTGTCGCGTGAGCGAGGACGCGTTTGAAGAACCGTAACCAAGACAGCCAATAAACGAGAAAAATCCAACAGTAGTTCGGTTGAAACAAGGCCCTTTACCTCGAATACCAGTGTAGGTGGAATGTATCAGACTCATAGATCTGGCAGGATCAAACCCAAGTCGAGACCAAATTATGGCGATGGTTCGCAGTAAGAGGAAGTACATTCCCCAACAATAGACTATTGATGACACTTCATTCAGGTGCCTATCACCTAGGTTCTCTTACGAATCCAGGTCGACTGGTCCTTACAGACACAGTCACCCCTCGGATCACGTGTCCCCTTCCTCTGTAGGATTACTCGGGGATTTGATACAAAATTGTTACGAAATAGTTGCAGAATTAATCATTTGGATAATTAAGAGTCAACAGCAGTAATTTCTCTCGTTTAATTATCATTGATGAAGGTTGATGTGGTCAAGTGTTGTTGACTGCACGTCATCGAGGGATCTAGGGCTATGAAAGGCTCCCGTCAACCTCAGCTTCAACCTCCCCTCCAAGGTCAACCCTTCCATGCACGGAGAATAACACTGGGTCCTTGGAAGATGAGGATCAAATCTTCCATTCTCAGGGACTGAAACTAACTGACGTGTGTAGACTCACCCACAGGGATACTAACAACCCTCTAGTGAGTATCCCTAGCACCAACTGCTCCTCGATTGGGACATTCCTGATGATGGGCGATGACCATCTCCTCAAGCCAAGTGTGAGATCCGCTCAGGATTCTTCCCAGGCCCCCTCGGACGCTGCATTCCACCCCTCCACACTCTAACCGTGTCGACGCGCTCCAGGGCTAGGGAACCCTCCATTATTTCCCTTTTTAGTCCTGGAGCGCTCCTCTTTCGTGAGCCTTCTATATTAACTACTTCACGCGCCATTGATGATTCTTTAGTGTGTCTGATTCTGGGTTGGATTTGGACCCGGCGCATTCAATACGTCTGTCCGATACTGGCGATCTTCTCTTCCTTGCCCGGCTTTCGCATACCAGGAAGCTTTGACGGGAGAACTGCGATCGACATCAGGCTTAACTGTCGCCGTTATGGAGTCTGGTTCCTCGGCTCAGCCGCGGAAGGACGGTACTTGGACGAAGCTTATCATATTCGTTGCGCTATACTTCCTTCTCTTCGAGTCTATTCTGGAAGCTGTACTTGCTCTCTACCTTTACGGAAATGAACAGGTTGACTCAAAGATGACTCTGAGTGTTGTGCTATCGCTGGTCGCAGTATGTTCCGCTCGATCTATATACTTTTTGTACATTTTGCTAACTCCCATCAAGTCGTGTTTCTCCTTTCCTCTGGTTGGTCTGCAGAGCCTGGTCGCCTGGCAGTATAACAACATCGGAGGATTTGGAACGCAAAAAACTGTCTTGCATAACGTCTGCACTTATGTTCTACGACTCGACCTCATGCTATGGCTGGCTACCAGTGTCGCTGGTTTAGTGGTCGCCGCGCAGCAGGTTTATTGTCTACCCGAAGGCACGGATGCGAGTTATTGGAGAGTTGGTATGAGCTGTGCTTTCCACCGAGCGACAGTGATTGTATCTGTGGTCTCGATGTAAGTCTCACGCCACCCCCGCTGTCTTCGCATCAACTGACAATTGCGCCATAGGGTTACCGTTTGCACCATGTACTGCGCAAGAGAGCTTTGCGATCGCCCATATGACGTCTCCCTTCTCGGGATCTACAGGCGTCAGGAAATTCTCCGAGACGGCAGCATTTTGTCCGGAAACAGCTGGGATAGCGAAGAGACACTCAAGAACGAGATTCTCTACCTTTGTCGCCAACATGACGGCAATGGAACCGGATACTCTTGGTCCGCAGACCCCATCGCAAACAGAGTCAACTGTCATCCCAGTATCCGACACCCTGCTCCCGTTCGCTTCCGCCCTCAGCTCCGAGTCAATACTGATCCTGGTTCGACATATGGGGAGATTGTTTCTGGAACAACTATCTCCCCGGACGACACTCTCACCCGTATCTCGCCCGGATCACAGAGTCTTGCTAGTGAATTCTACCCTATCTCGCGCACATCTACCGTCATGACTTCGCAAACAGGCAACGAGCTACGCGCCTTACTATCTGATGCACCCGTTCCCAAGGTCCCGACGATCCCTGAAAAGTACGCGGGTCACAAGAGACAAAAGTCGTCACTGTCTTCTCTCAAACGTTTCCTCCCAAGGTCTTTCCCCATGTTGCTGCCTTTATCGTCGGACCCTCAGATCCGAGCCCTTGCAGACCCCAATGCTGCGTCAGATGTCGAAAAGCAGGTCGTGACACCCAACAGCATGCCCAAGAATATTCCGCAGTCCACAACTCCCCAGGCCACCGGATCTAACAGCCAAGACTTTTTTTCAACCTCCCCAGCACAGGAATCAAGCCAACCCCAGGTCCAAAAGAAAGACCACCCAGAAGGGCACACCCGAACCATGACAATGAATTCCGCGGACGCCCCAGAGGTAGTCCCGTCAGCCCCAACAACACCACCAAAAGTCCGCCGCTCTCAAACAGTATGCCCAATACCAGCACCACGCTCCGTCCACCATCCCCACCACCCAAACTTCATAACAGGTCCCCAACCGCCGCGCAAATACTCCCAATCAAGGCGAGCATCAGGCCCACAATTGCAAATGCAGATGCAAATGCACATGTCCCAAGCCCCAATGCGCCGCAGCACAACCGCCCAACCAACCATCCTCCAATACCCATCCCGCAGCTCATCCTACCACTTCGACCAATCCCAAGTCCCGCGTCACTCTCAATCTCAATCTCAATCACAGTACCACCCAAACCCCAACCATCTCCAACAGCAATACATGCCCCAATCAACCCGCTGGACAAGCCAGCGCCGTTTCGACCCCAGCCGCTCTATGCCCCCAGCTCCGCGCCGCAATGATGTCGAAATCATCTACTCGAGTACCCGTCGTCCGCGCAGCAGTACCCATGGCGGTGCAAGTGGCCCGCTAAGCTGTATTATGGAGACGGTTTCGAATCCGCGGGCTTCGGCTGATGAGACTCAGACTGGTTCGGCGTCTTTTGGGGGTGAGAGTGGTGGGATTGATCAGACTACTTATCGTGGTGCGAATCGTACCAGTATTAGCTTTTATTAAAGGTGAAAGCCGAGGGAGGAAAGAGAAGGGAAAGAAGGATGAATGGATGGAAGAGAAAGAAAGGAGGGTAATATGTCTATGTCTATATCTGCTGGTCAGATAGACGGATTTGGTTTCTACTTGTTGGTTACTTTTAATGTCATAACTTATGATTTGTATTTGGGGAGGAATGGATAGTTATGATGTGTTGGGATAGTTGTCGGAGCTTGAGGATATCTGGAGCGGTTGCTTTTCTGATGTTTGGTTTCACTACAGTTAGCTTTATAGTTACTTCTTTGATACCAAATAAAATTTGTACTCTATCAGAGGCCTTTACCTTTTGCTTTCTTTCTGTGGCTAGCAGAGCAAACGGGTAAAAGTGCAACGGATTGGATTGATAGGTTATTACTCTTTAGCTATTTAGTAGCCAGCCAGTATCGTAAAGTTGCTGTCTAGTTTCTTTTCTATTGATCTTATCTCGCTAACCTACTGTTTTCTCCTACCCTCTATTAGCATCGTTTCCACCTAAAAGATTTGACTATTCCGTCCACGGGTACAGTATTACCCTTATTATATGACATGGCACGTCGGCCTCAGGGATCAGTCCTCCTTTGATTCCTTGCCCTAGTCCATGACACTATAAAGTCTGTTGCTCCTCCACAGAGTATCCTTGTCCTTCTTCCTCCCTCCCTCTCCGAGGGGAGTCCGCCGTGCGTCATTATACCAAGGCAAGAAAATATCTTTTCCGAAGTAGCATCGTCATTCAATTTTATCTCGCAATAGCTGCAAAATGAGTATTCTGCATTCGCAGGGAAGTGATATAACTCGAACCTATACTACTTAGTCCACTACAGCTACAACCATCCCCACCCTAAGCTCTAACTCAGCTACATAAGACTAGAAACATTACCATCAATTGACGTCAAAAACTTCGAAAAATCCACCTCACTCATCCAGCAATCGAACAGTTGTTGATGTTGTCTTTCCAAGCCATAGAGGCATAAGCAGGAATGAAGGTATTCGAAGTAAAGTTCTCCGGCATATAAAGGAGACTGTCGTCCGTCGTATAATTCTTAGACGGATGCTCCAAATTCAACGCCCCAGCGATCCTATCGCCAAGGAAATCCGAGAAAATGATATCCACCTTGTCAGGTTGACCCTCTGATGGGAACCCAGCGGTAGCTTGGATATGATCTGGTTGAGAGTACTCCGAGATTCCGGAGTGGGGAGTATCATCGCCATCATTGCCAAGGTCATCGCAAGTTGTATAACCCGGTGTAGGGGTTGTCCCGCCAAGGACACGGCGGAAGAGGGATTTCGGCTTGAGAAGATCAGCCCCGTTATGAGGCGAGGGATTGTCGCACTCATCGTAACCCAACATCTGACTTGAAATGGTATCCACAGTCATGGAGGATCGCTTGGTGGATTTCGGTTTGTTTAAAGTCTCGAGGACCTTCGAAGCCAGTGAGTAAGGAACGTCCGGGAAATACCTGAAGGTATTGGTGTATGGGCAGACGATGTAGGAATCATCGACGGTAAATGGGCCCTGGACCAGGTCATACCGGATGGCTCCTTTGTTCACAATGATCATTCGGGATTTCATTGAGCGGTCTGGGTTTACTACAGTGGCGGCTGCAGCGGTCTGCGCCAAAGTGTAGACGTTGCCCTTGTCGCCGAATGGCTTGCATGATATGCAGTATGACTGTGGTGCGCACCCGTACACGAAGGTCAGATTGAGACTTTTCCGACTGTCTGTAATCCCTTTCGTCACTTTGAGTCCGTGAGAGGTATCCAATATGTTTTGGGATCCAGTTGCATGGTAGTCAAAAGTGAGCCGATTCCAATCGAGATAGCGACGAGTTAGTTTCATATCGAACGCTTTGGTCTTGTTGCAAGATGTATCGGCAGATTCCACCAAAGTGCGTTTATTGCCCAGGTCTCGGTTTATTTCAGGGCTTGTGGTTTTGCTTGGTTGGGATTTGATGCCATCTAAAGAAAGCCAACCCACAGTATCGCAGTATTTGCCGGATTCCATCGCTGAGGACATAGGGTCGTAGATGTAAAAGTCACGACGGTGAGTATGACCTCCGAATCCCTGCACAGGAATCTCAGGTCGCATTTTCCGAAGAGTATCCATTAGGAGTGGAAATGTGCTTAGATTCTTGGGGATTCCAGGCTTGACTGGGTTGTGTCCAATGAGCACGAATAGATCGATGTCCTTGCGATTGACTGCATCCTTGAACCAGTCCTGCTTTACCATTTCGGCAGCTGTTTGGATTCTTGTCATGTTTTTGTTATTGTTGGTTCCATCAAGGATCACACCAAAAGCCATGATGCGCAGGCCATGCTTCGTCGTGATATATTTAGACCTGCTGCCCATAGACACCCATTCCTTCTTATCCGGTTCACCATTTTGGCAGTTCTTGCAAATATCAATGTTACTCGTCAGGTACTTGTCGCCATACACTTTGGTGAATTTTGTGAATGTGTTGTATGCAACATCGGACGCAATGAGCTCGTGGTTTCCCGGAGTGAGAAGATCGTAGTCGATATTTTCGAAGATAGGATTCGTGACGTTGCCATTAGGCGTTGTCGCATCGCTGAGCCCATTGCCATCGTGCAAATCACCTGCAGTCATTGCATTAACATCGATCCGGACATATGGATATGATATGAGCGGACGCACCAGTATCAATGAGCAGAAGGTCAACCTTTTTCTTTACAGCTTTGTCTTGCATGTGCTTCGTAAAGGACACAAAGTCGCCCCAGTCCGCACCGTAGTTACGCTCCTTGATATGTCCTTCCAGCCATCCATGAGTGTCACTCGTGTGGATAAAATTGATTTGTCCCCAGTTCAGAGGTCCCTTTGGCTTTGTTACCGCATCCAGAGCCCCAGGCTGCATGCGACGTGTAAACCTGGGATAAACTACGCTTTCCCCTTCATCGTCGCAGGAGGGACATGCAGAAACAATCGATATGGCGAATGCCACTTTGAGGAAAAGGGACAATACCGCCATGGTTTCAATCAAGATACCAAGCGAGAAGAGGATGGCCGTTCAAGGCCCGCTCAGTAGACGGGTTAAATGGTCAGAACCTACTTCTTTGGAGAAATCTGCAACATCTTTATAGTGCATTCGAGGCTTTGCTGATCTGCCGACTTATTGCCTACATAAGTACTGTGCAGTATATGTTATAGGTAAGGGGGATGCAATAACTCTTTTGAACATTCTTGGCTGTACGATATTTAACATATCTATGTGCAATGTACATTTTATGGAATATATTCCAGTCTTTATCGAGCGGTTTATCTTTTAATGGGGGTTTTATACACACATCAAGAATTTGGCCCTTAAGAGCTGTTAAATAGAATGGTTGCGCCCTACATTTTTGGGGGATCTACAGCATTTATGTATTGCGTTTGCTGACCAGCTAACTTATTGGCTACATAAGTACGTTATATATCATATGCTATAGGCAAAGCCAACCCAATAGTTGTGCTGGATTGAAGATATCCATATGCAACATCGATTTTATGGAATGTGATCTGCTCTTCACCTACCTACTGTGAAGATATGCAAGATTCCTCTTAATGGTCGAGTTGTATTTCAATAGGGCTTTCTACAGACACATCAAGAAAGAACTAGAATAAATCTTCAGCAATCTACACCCTCAGGATTTCGGTGGGTGAGTCGATCAGCGTTGCTGGAGCCGATCCCTTCCCAAGGCGATAGTGTCATCGTCAACATTATTACAAAATAAGTAGACAGTCAAAATTCAGGAAGAGAATCAATTAATCGAAGCTCGAGGCAACATGCAATTTCCCCAAACGGGCATCGCAAAAAACACAAAACATACACCCAGAATCCATGCCAGGAACAAACTGATAACCCATCAAACACCGCTGAAAGAACCAATGACACAATGCAATACAATTCGCAACCAAGATCGTACATCAAGTCTCAGTAGAGCACACCGTGAATATCAAGGTTAGACAAGGCAAGATTGACTCTAAGCCTAAGCCTTAGCCTCCCCACTCCTCGACTTCTGCTTCTGAACATACTTATACCGATAAGCCTGTCCACTCTTCCCCTCACCATCTCTCCGACGATTCTCCTTCCCCTCAGCGAGAGGCCCAGGTCCACGGCCTAGTTCCTTTTCACCCCAAGTCATCATAAGAGCCTTAGCCATGCGATCCCGTTCCTTAAGGAGGAGATCAACGCGCCGCTCCCATTCCCGCTCGCGCTTATCGACTGATAGCGCAATGCGCTGATCGACCGCAGCGGCTGTTTCGTCCTTTGTGGCGATGACAGCTTCCAGTCGTTTCAGTTCTGATTTGAAGGCTTTGCGTAGGTGTGTTTCTTGGCTTGTGGATGTTGAGCGGAGGGTTGCTAGGTCGGTGCGGAGGTCTGATTCGCGTTGTTCGGCTGCTGTGAGGAGGTTGCGGATTTTGCGCATTGATTCGGCGTGTGAGGCGCGGAGGGTGGAGACTGCCGTTGAGTGCGCTGTTTGGAGGCTGCGAAGTTGGCTTTGGTGGTTTGCTTCCAGGGAGGCTATGTTGGGTTCTCTAGTTTCTGGGGCTGCTGGGGGCGGGATGGATGGTTCGGCAAGCTTCTCTTCTTGTAGGCGGGCGATTGTCTCCAGGGATTCAGCGTGGTCTTCTCTTGTCTGGGTCAGATCGTGCTGGGATTTGTTGAGGGCTGTTGTCAGCTCCTCTACCATATTGGAGAGTCGCAGATTTTCTGCCTCAATGGTCTTGATGAGAGATTGGGTTTCGGTAGACTGAGCACGGAGACGGTCTGTTTCGGCATCTGCGGCTTTTTGTGCAGCTGATGTCTCCTGCAGTTCCTGTTGGAGTCGTGCAATCTCCTCTTGTTGTGATTGTTGTAATTCCTGGACAGCTTGGACCTCGGTGGGCTTGTCCTTCGGCTGTGACACGCTTGCGAATGCACCGTCCACGGGGTCCACATCTCCATGTCCCAGATCTTTAATCAAGTCAAGAATCTCGCTGTAGGTGCTGTGCCCGGTAATAGGCAAATCTGCAGCCGCAGCTTTCAGAGCACTTTCCTGTGCCTCAATTTGTGACTGAACACGAGTAAGATTCGCCTCAAGCGTGGTGTTTTTCTCTTCCAATGGCCGATTTCTGTCCTCTAAGGTTATAAAACGTTCTTCCAAGACCTGGAAATCATTGTGGGCACGCTCCAGCTCTGTCTCGAGCTTCTCATTTTCTAGGCCGTAATCATCAATCTGAGCCTGCAGTTGATCGATCTCTGAGTTTTTCTCCTGCAATTGCGCATCCCTGTCCCGAGTAATTTCCTTGAGCTTAGAAAAGGTTTCGTCGAGAGTAGCATCCCGTGTTTTCAATTGCTCTTGAGAAATAGTAAGTTGTTGACGCAAGTGGGCAATTGTTTCCAATCGCTCGGTGTCCAAGGCACTCTGCGAATCACGGTTGTGAAGTTGTTGTTGCATCTCCCGAATTTGCTCCAAAAGGGCATTGAGATCTGCGCCGCCCATGTTAGACTGGCGCAGCATTTTTTCACGCTCCTCATTCTGCTTTTGAAGTGATCGGATTTGCTCACGGAGCATGGCCTCGTCGCTACCTTTGGCATGCACCTCGTCTAGGAGAGCAGTCTTTTGCTGCAACTCTGTCTGGAGGTGACGAATCTGTTCGCCAGCTGAAACAGCCTCAAGTACACGTTTGCGATTCTGTTGCAATTGATTGTCTC
>ERZ1673737.1918-NODE-1918-length-18609-cov-4.282904_pt1 | contig 18609 bp, 27 predicted proteins | sample MGYA00580211_ERZ1673737 | MGnify/ENA primary metagenome ERZ1673737 (study PRJEB41218, sample SAMN15661789) | gut metagenome | host: Homo sapiens | place: Canada: London | collected 2015-08-20/2019-03-30 | study: EMG produced TPA metagenomics assembly of... | reverse complement strand
GAGTTCCCTCTTGGGATAGCCAATGAACGGTGTGCAGCCGCAGTTTGCAATGCGGAGCTCTTCTGAGACGAATACCCAATGACCAGCACGCAGGCGTAGTCTGCAATGTGGATCCAGTCTGAGCTGAATAACCAATGTTCAGCGCGCAGAACGCCATTGCGGAGTTCCCTCTTGGGATAGCCAATGAACGGTGTGCAGCCGCAGTTTGCAATGCGGGCGGTCCTTGGCATCGTGGAGGTCTCCCTTCGACTGATGGGCCTAGGTTCTGCCGAAACAATTAGTGCAACTCTTTATTTTGCGTCTCAATGCCCTGCTGGTTTATCGGTGAGCCTATCGAAACTCGGGTTCAATGTGTAGTGTATAAATTGGATGATCGCATAGGCGCAGAGAAAAAGGGGAACAAGACCGGCTGTACTCTTCTCAAACCCCGTTTCTATATTTTTCTTTCCACTCAAGTCGTCCCTTGAGACTTCTTGACCCTGCTCATATACCTTGAATTAACTCGCGCCACTCAAAGCTCATATTTCATCTCCCCTATTTTGGAAACCCTTGTCTTTTTTTGCATAGTAGCACCATGCCACAACACATCCCGGCTCGGCCTCCTCTTTTCCACAGCGAACCATTGGGTTTGGCAAAAAGTGATAACTGGTGGGAGAGCGAGTCCGCCACGGTCTTCTGGGGCTATCAAGGGCTAGATATTCGTCTAGTCATGCACTACAGGCTATTTCAGAATGAGGATCTCCCGCGCAGGTTTCTGCTTGATCGCCATGTGAGCGCAATTGACGCCATTTTCGAAGCTCTGGTCGAACCATGCGAGCAACAGTCATTCAGTGGTTCCACTTACGAGCAAAAGGTTGACAAAATTCTGCTACAATGTAGCCCTACGTGTTCCCAGGAGGTACTTTTGTCCTGGGGTCCACCGCTGCCTGGTCCTTCCCTGAATGCACAGGCCATCGCGCACGCGATTGAGGTCCAAAGCCATATTCAGCTGAGCACAATTGCATTTGAGGATATTGTCCGCGCGTTGCTAGGGTATACTGCGCCCTCCGTCAAATGGTTCCTAGTGCAACATGAAGCGCTATATAATCGCCTTTTGGACCATCTGAAATCCCATCCGCACGAGATTTCCATTTACGAAGAAGTTGAAGAGGTAGATCCACAAAGAGCTCTGGGATACAATTTTCCGGTCATTTAAGCTAATGCCTTAGCCAGCATTTACGGAAACAAAGTCCATTTGCTCATCGAGCCATATCGCAGTGCCTAGACGTGGTTCAATTAAAAGCTGCCTCGCGCACGCCAGAACCATTTCTGAGTGGATTTGAGTTCCTAACAGAACCACTCCGGCGTTTCTTTGACGAAAGGCCCGAGAGTTTCATCAATATGCTTAAAATCTGCAACATCTTCGCCGTCCGGTTCCGTAAGGAATACGTCAATACCGCTAAAGTTCCATGGAACAAGCCAATCGATATATCTTATCCCTTCTTGGAGGCTTGTATCAGTTCAACAGCCGCGTCAGACCTAGCGCGGACTCTCACGATTTCGGACAAGACCGATTTTGGCAACTTGACTCGGCAAAATATTCTCACGCCGGATAAGGATATACAACATCTTCTAGCCGGTTGGAAAGCTCTCATCGTCTCTGTGTGGGAATGCTGCTCTGCAATACCAGATATGCCTGCATACCTTTTAGGATGCGCTCAGGTGAGTTACAAAAGCCCTCAAAATCCCATCGAAGAACAACCTCTCTAATCACTAAATATTGCAGAGTCTATTCCTTCTCAAAAACTACCACTCCCTAACAGCAGTGCTTTACGGTGTCCATGAATACAACAAGTCCATCGCCAGACCCAACAACATCCAGCGTGCAGTCGATGAAAAAAATACACTGGACTCGGCGATTGCCGAAAATCTTAGCTTTTTCTTCGATCATACTGAGAATTATGCCGCATATCGTCAACACTATCATAAGTCCCCAGGGGTCCCCTTTCTGATTCCACATCTCAAAGACGGTCAACGAAATGGCGAATCCGCCCTTCATCCACTATTCGAGTTCCTTCAGATATGAACCAGCAGAATCCGATAGGCACACCAAGGGCCCGAATGCCCATCCTTTTGCAACGTATTCGCGCAAATGGCTTTATCGGAGTGGTGGCGAAAGTTGAGCTAGGGGCATAGAATGGAAACACTATTGAACCAACTAAGTGTTGTTTCCTTTCTAGATGTTTCTGCGTCATCTAGTGGTGCCAATAGCCATAATATATTCATAAGTCCTCTATGGATACTAGCGATTACTGAATCATATTATAGGGCCTACCACAGGTAGAATGTCCCTTGGAGACGACGTCACAGATGACTTCGGACGATTTTTCGGTCCCATTCAAATCTTTAGAATGACACGTTCCGAGGTCTCATCTGTTCTCACCTTTTCTCTTACCATTTCAAGCTGTTGATGCGCGTCGAATATTACGTCACTCGACATGATAGTCCCCCTGTAATTTCGTGTCATGCTCCTACAGCCTCCCGTAACAGCCGAGCTTATAATGCTCCGCCCCGCCCTTGAAAATGTCAGCCTTGATAACAGCACAGAATCATGCCGGCAAAGCAAGAATTTCTGAGACTTGTGGAATTATCACCGCTCACTAAAGATGCGATCACCATAGCAAGACGTTCGCTCAGAAAGTATGGTGCTATTCGTGTAAAAGCGTGGCAGCTACCAGAGTCTTATCGCCAAAAAGTGTTTTCAGAGGTCAGTTGAAGACTGCAGTCTACAGCCTACGGCTTTGACTGATAAAGTATTAGGCGGCATCATTCTTTAATCAAGATGCCACCGAAAAAGGATCGACGAATGGGTACTCCGCCTTCCGCTCAGAACGTGTTCGTGAAATCGACATCCCGAAGGAGTCTCTTTATCTATTCCCCAAAGTTGCTCAGCCCGGACAGATCAGGCCCCCAGACGAACTTTTACGTTCTGTCGAGATTTTGCATCAGGTGAGACGTGTCCTATCAATTATTCGCCCCTGTCTAAGTGTCTCCAGGGCTGGATCCGGCTCCGGAGGGATCTTCTGCCCGTACTATCCGCTGTCGCGAAATGTGATTCTCTCTTGAGCCAATATTCGATTTCCGAACCTGAAAGTTTAGGCATCCATCATTACGTACATGGGAAACTTCAGGACTACGATTATTATTTCAATCCTCCACATATGGACGGTGGCCTGTTGACCGTTTTATTCCAGCCACCTGATGATCACAGTTCTTATCTAGAAATAGCAGATCTCGATTCCACAGCCAGTTCCGGGAGCCAAGCAATTGGTGATGAAGCCAAATTCGAGAAAGTCGCTTTCAACAAGGAAGATGCTATCATACTCGCTGGCTCACAGTCTGAACGCCTTTTCGGCTCGGACAGCGTCCGCGCCTGTGTACACAGAGTGCGGAGACCGGATTGGCCTGATTCCTCAAACCGATTGAGTATGGCCATCTTCCTCCGTCTACAAAAGAGAACTTGAGTAGGAGACAGGAGGTCTCACGAGCGTGTACGATGACCGTACCGTGGTCATGCAGCCCGTTAGGGGCTCTCTCTGGCGCTCTGCTTGACTGCTCGACCTGACTAGTAATCGGGGGTTGACAATTTTGAGGGTAGAACACCAGTTCCGGAAGGCTCCCTTAAGCCACAGGCGCGAACCTATACCGTCACAATTTACTGGTCATCGGCCTCGTCGTTCAGTGGGACAAATTTACGCGCCTGTACTGTGATATGAGGCGGTTGCAGATCGCGAACAGACCCGCACCGGTGACAACATTTCTCGAAATATCTATACGAAAATCCAAATTGACTATAGATCGCCCTGACGATAAATAATCAGACCATGTAACTAGTAAGTTTTATCGTAGTATTTAGCTCGACCCAAGGGTACCGGCCATTGGGCGGCGGGTTTGTGAGTGGGAAACCCGCACGGATCCTGTGTGTACACAACATAAACGGCAAGGCGAAAGTTTTTGGGTTTCCATCTTTAACCACGTGATAGCTGACTCATCAGGAAACACGAAATGATGTTTTTCCGCGCTCGGGTTCTCAGATTGCAAGAGCGGCATGGGTACTATATATATCCAAACAGACTCGGCAGAAGCCCCAATACCATGGTACAAGATATGCCATATCAGGGATCTTTCGGCAGACACCCGAGAGAAGCTTAGATTGCAGGCCACCCTGCTCGCCTCATATTTGTTTAACGATGCCGCTTGGACCGAGTCGTGGCGGGACTCGAGGGGGAAAGCGATCGCGCTTATCACCGCGTCAGCTCGTGGCATCACTAAGCGTGGACATCTGGCAACTGGCTGTCTACACGAAGCCAAGATACATTCAACGCTATCAATTATCAACGAAAAACTCCCGCCACCGGGCCTGAAATACGAGAGCTGGTATAATAAGGCAATCTGGCTGGTTTCACGGATTCTGAGCAAGGGCTACGCCCTTATTGTGGCATGCGCTATAGAAAAACGCGAAGTGTTAAATCGTGTCACATTTGTTCACATTCTATACTATTTGGACACCGAAAAGGCTTTGCAAGAGTGCGCCAGTTCTTGTGAAAGATTTCTCGAGGGTAAGCTTTGTGCGCTGAGCTATGAATTTGCTCTGCAGTGCTACCATTATTGCCAGGAAATTTCACATCTATCCCTACGAAGCGGCATCACCCCGACAGCCATGGCTCACCAAGCCCAACGCGTGCGTTTTCTAGTCCAGGCACCATAGTAGGAGATGCCAAATGCTACTCGAGGAGAGAATATTGGCGGAGAGCCTCCCTGCATGCGAAGAGGTTCTTCGCGTTCTTGTGCTCGTTGAAATTCGACGAAATACCTGAAATGTTACTTTTCCGAATGACAATTTCAGCGGAAAGGTGGGGACCGGATGGATTCATTTGCTCCACGAACCCACCATCTATTGACCCCATCGTACACGATTTGAGGACCGGCAAGGGTTTTGATTACATCCTCCTGTTTCTGTCTATTCAGCTTATGCACCAGCGCACGGGTGGATTTGGAACAAATGTCTATGAAATTACGCATAACATACATGCAGAGTTCGGTCATTGCGATGTGCAACCCCCGATGACGGACTGGTCACGTCTGGTGCTCGTTTGTCACGCATTTCCGAGCCGCTGGGAAGAACCTTGGTGAGGCAGTTCTCTTCATGCTCTATAGGCCTTGCTAACCTTGTCAAGGTTTGAGGACCATGGCCGTATCCTTCTGCCTCAACTGCGGCATGCCTTCGAGTCCTGCCCTGCTGTCAAGAATCAAGTCATCGAGGACCCTTTCCATGGTTACAATGTGCTTCTGGTGCTTATTCTTTCTACCAAACTACCCGGTCTCGAATGGAAATTGAGAGCCATTGATGTGGTCGAAGACGTGCTCGCCGGATCACCCGCTCTAGGACAGAGCAACACAGACTACATCGAAGGCTTGCTGCAACTTCGCAAATTGGAAGTATCTAGCAGAGTTCAAGATGTCCATTTCGGAAGCATTCGTGAAATTCCTGTAGCCACAGATCCACGATTACAAGCTGTTCATGGCATGGCAACCCGGTACATAGCTCAAAGACTAATTATGAAGGACGCTCCGGAGCTGGACGGCGCTTATCACCGATTGGATACCTTTGCAGCCGGGGCTGGACTATCACCTAGTCCCATAGAAATCCACGAGTGTAACCTACAAGAGTTCACACGTTGCAAAATCCTTCGCTGGAAAGGCGCTTTCAAGCAGGCTGCACAGAGATTGAGCGATTTGATTAGTATCTTTGGGCACAACTTTAACGAGACAGGCTGCAATGTTTGGTCGCATTATGTGGGGATCCTCTGCGAACTTCATGAGTTCACAAAAGCAGAGCGCTTTTCGCGTCATGCAATATCTTCATTCGTGGGCCTTCAGACCCAGGGCATATTCCCCGAGCGTCAAAAACGGTATCGGATGCTCCGACTGTCCCTTGCTGAGACTCTCCTTCACCGCCATGTGGTAGATCATGGCATGAAGGCCTACGTGGACCGACATCGTCATTCTGAATTAGAAGAGGCGATATCCATTTACGATGGCCTGGATGCTGAGTATAGAGAATTGAAGACAAGGAACTGGGCGTCGCGTCTCGAGCACTTGAGAGTTTCTCTTGGCCGAGTGATCATTGCGTACCTTGATGTGGATATCGTCAAAGCGACGCAACTGTGGCAAGACTTCCAAGTTTCTGTTCGATATTGCCGAGAACATCATCAAGTCACCGGATTCCTGGAGATGGTTATCGATTACTGCCTCTGCGATCTTGCTGCTCGCCTTGAGGATTACAATGAGGCGCATCGAATGCTGAAACGCGCTAAACCTGCTTTTCACTACCTAGGCCGGGAGCACTGGTGGACCTGCATTGGCACGGATTTTTTGGATTTGGTCCGTGATTCTCTCTTGGAGAAAAATTTGATATCAGGTATTGATCAGCGCTAGAAGGATGACTAGTTGCTAGCCAAGAAATTATTCGTCTCCGGCGAAGAAGATCCAGCTAGCTTGTACTGAGCGAACAATAAAGTGGCGATACAGGCGGTAGAACCCTCGTTTAATACTTCGGTGCAGACAGGTAACAGTCTAAGATAACCAGCATCTCCTTGCCTTTCAGGAACAATTTCACTTACGTCGAATGTTGTCTGCCCTTCGGCCTCGCAACCGACCCGTTTCTTTTAATCCTCTTCGCGAAGGCTCTACATTGGATACTTCAATGCCTCTACATCAACCATTACCTAGACCACTTAAGCGTAATTACTCGGCTTCCTTCAATGTCCGACTCTGTCAGTTCCTTCAACGAGGTCTACAATGGACTCACCGACTACCTGCGTATCCCTCTCAATACCAAGGACGAGCAAGGAAACTGCATGGCAGTTCTAAGTATCCAAGTGAACTCTATTGCAATGGAAGTTCGCTTGTCGCCAGAGAAGCTGTGCCGCGCCAGATTGGACGCCGCAGCTGCCCTAGACGCAGCGACTCTTTCCTTCGAGCAAACAGAGAGCCTCACAATCTTACTTTCTGCTGCCTGGTATAAGTCCGTCTGGTTGAAACCTAACCTGAACAAGGATTCGATGCATTTTTGCAGGCATGCGTCGATACCGCTGGCAGGAAAAGAGATAACGCTGAGTGTCACTTTCGGCATGCCGGGATAGAGAATGAAGGAAACGATGAAGATAATTGACCTAAAGGACTAATATGTAACTGGCCATCTCTTTCCCACTAGACCCCCGGGCATGGCATCGAGGACATTTTGGGTTGGGGGAGCCCTAGACTCTACCTGTTCCATGGGGGAATGTGGTATGCAGTGCATCCCAGTAGAAATGCGCGTACAGATACCAGAGGGTTATTGTGAGCCGATCCACGTCAAAGTGAATTCTAATCCGGCACGTCCTATGCGTTTTGGCGCAATTTGAAGCCCACAGCACGTGAAAGGGCCAGCAAATGGCGTTGTCCTGGGATCGAAATTCGGAGGAAAGCCGTTGTTTGATCTTTCACCGCCCATACTGCGAGACATTTGTGCCGGCTTGTGTCGCTGGGTTTGTATGCGCGGCATGGAACCGTTGGAGCTACTTGAGCCACATGTTTCAGACATTCTTTCAGTTTCTCGTAAAGAGGCTCTTCTATCTCTTGAAAATATGTTAGAACCCAGCGGGGTGTGAATCATGTAGAAATTGCGAAGAAGCTTCGGGATTCCATAGCCGCGGCTTCGTCTCAGAGACAACGATGCATATGCTCAGATGCCTCGATAATCAGGTCACCTCTTTACAGGAAGTCTGATGTCGAAGCGCATGTTCAGCTGTTGACTATAAGCTCGATTAAGACAACCCCAAAATATTTGCTCGCTCACTTCGACGGACGTGGCCTGGGCAGCAGGTGCTATATATTCGAATGTGTATGGGTCCCCCTTAAGGCCACCCTGGACCCTGAAGAAAATTGTTCCGTTTGTAAGGGCTTTTCTTACGCGGCCAAGTAATTATGGTTGATTAGTTCATTTGCGCGATGTAGCTCGCTCTAGGTATCTAATGTTACACTGATGTGCTATCGGACCTACCGACGGCTAGAAATAGATCACTGGCCTACAGCATAAGCAACCTATATGGACAGCAGTGGGTGAGAGATTCAACGAAAGAGAAGGAAGGTAGAATTATCCAAAGCTTCAGACAGATGAATCGTGGGCTACACATTATTCATGCTGTTATCCACACCAAATTACTTTGAGCAAAGCCCTTCGCAATAGTTCCATCTGCATACATGTGCTTGAAATTAGATTGCACAGAATCTAATCAAAAGTTGAAGAAGTTCTTCTTCCACGTCCTCCAGAGACACCTGGCGATATCTATCTCTCATCTCCGGCCGATAATAATTGCAACGGCCGAGTCGACAGACGAAATGTGAGCCGTAGCGGACGTAGCGGTCAGGCCCTGACATCTGTCGTTTGCTGGAAACGCCACAGTAACAGTGGGCATTATCGGGGTCATTGCCACGGGTGTCGTTGAAGACCAAGAATTTGTTACATGGGACACATTTGAAATAAGGCCGACCGGCATTGTTGTTCCTGTTTGAAGTTTTCGTCACGAACTGATCGCTTGGCTTGCCGCATTTAAAGCAGTCTGGAGCAATTTCGGGCGCGGGAGCCAAAGCTACAAATGTTCGGAATCTCATTTTCTCCTACACCTCAAGTCAATATCAGTACATCAGAAACGGCCGAAGGATAACCCACTTCACTTTTCCATTTAGATTTACTTCTGAGCAATGGTGAATCAAGTCGCAAGGAAGGTCTGGCTTAGACTTAAATATTTGATATATTGTCCATGTCCAATACGTCATGAATTTAGGTTACCGTCCACTAAGATAGGATTTTTACATGCTCTACGGTATGATTCTACGCTTCATAACCGGCCTGCTTCGAAACTGAAGTGGAATTACGCCGTGATTCTCCTCAAAATATAATTTTTCCGAGAAATCAATGATATCACCACTACTACGTTCGCAAGATTATATTTTGTGCTTCATGCCATGAGTGGAGCTCATCTGAAATCAACATGATGAATTGAAGAGACGCGAGCAGCACAACAAAGTATGTACCCCATTCAACAGAGACCTCATTTCAGAGTACTTCAGCCCAGCGTCATCCATCTGAAATGTCCAAGGCATTCTTCTTAAACCATGGCCAGTACACGTTACTAGCCCACTGAGCTAAACGCTGTAGGCCCCATATAGTCTTATACACCCCCAAATGGCTGCTCGTAGACCCAAAGCCCCTCTCCAGCCAGAGAACAGTATTCCTTTCCTCCCTCGTCGTGGCTGCAAAGCTCCAATCATGCCCCTGTACGACAATGGCTGGCAAAAATGGGAGCCCGTCGAATGAACCACCAGACCGAGCGACAAGATCCTCAAGTAATTTCCACTGGGCAGCGTGCCAGATGCCTAACTGCAGCTCTGCAGTGGCTAGCTGCGCTCCACCTCGCCTCTTGGTTTCGATGCTGACAGCTATGGGCCGGCTGCGGAGAGGAGGGAAGTCAGTGTGGTTGATCACATTACAGGGCAGCACGCCCCGAAGCCTCTTGGTAGCATTGAAGGTAATATCGTCCGTTTCCGGCATGATATAGATGCAAAAGTCAACCATCTTGGCTTGTAAATTCGTAGGGAGGTATTCTCGGATGATCTTTGCGGTTGTGCAAGGTGCAAAGCCTACTAGCTGATTCCGTCTTCGCCGGCCGTAAACGGCCATATGTAGTAGAGGATGGTGGACCATCATGTTCCAGCCTGATTCGGACTGCATCGTGGCCTGACATTCTGCAGCCTCTTCAACCAAGTAATCGACGTCATCAAGCGACGGCGTCAGTCCAAGTTGATCACGATCCGCAGGAAAAGCAAACATGAAGTCAGAAAAGACGCGAAAACTGGGGTTTTGCTCCGCATTTTCCTTGATTTCTGCTTGCAGGTCGCTTGACACTACGCCTACTCCGTTGCTGCACCTCTCAAGCTCCACGAGCAAATCAGACAGTGCAAGTGGCAGGGTTGGATTCGTGAGCGATAGCACCCTCGTCTCGATTCCATCAGAATGCAATTCCATGGCTGCAAGTTGCTTCCGAGGTGACGATCGTCCGGATATTAACGACGATCCTGATTGCGATTCCGAAGGGGCTGGCAAGGAAGTTGGTGAAGCGGTCTGGAGATATCGTCCCCTTCGGCTGCTGCTTGCTCTCGGAGTTTCGTGGACGTCTATGACATCCCTATCTACTCTCTGCCTTTTATGCGTCGGAGTTAAATCGTCCGTCATTATTTGACGACGTTTGCGCGATTCGGGCGGCGACGGAGGCTCGTGTTGTTGATTCTTATCGGTCGGGATTGGGTTGAGCGCGGAGGTGAGGGTCGTTTCGCCGCTGGCTGAAGGGTCAAGCCGAGATAACCAATCGATAATTTGTCCACTTTTCATGCTGCCGCATTGTCAGGAAATTCGTTCTTGGGGGATTTCGCGTGGATGATGGCATGCATTGGGAGTCGGAGGTGGGAAGTCGACGTTGTTTATAACGTTATCCATTTGATAACATCTCCGAGCCAACAAGTGCTGACTCAGCTGGCGCCTACTGTCATTGTCCGTGCACGCAGAAAATTGTGATAAAAAATCGGAGATATTTTGATGGGGTGCGGGAAGCTAGGTAGTTGGGGTTGCAAGAGGAATGACTGCAACGATCATCTGCGGTGACAACCAAGGAGCCATCGCTCTGTCCTTGAATCAGCGTACCACTCCCGCACTAAGCATATGGAAATTCAACGCAAGTGGCAAGGAGAGGTTCAAGGCGCTAGAGCGGTCGAACTGAAATTCGTTCCAACCACAGAACAGATTTCCGATGAGATCACCGAGCTCTTGCACGAGAGAGTTTTGAATGGTTTTGGAGAGGACTTGATATTGAGTGAAGTCACAGCTTCTGAACCATGGGGCGTGACTAAGGCACTCTACCCCATGGGGGTGGCTGTAGTCTGGCAGACTACAGGTTAGGGCTTTTCCTTCAATATGGGAAATAAGAAGCGGGGCCACCCTGACTAAAGGTTCCTTTTTCTCGCCTGACTACTAAGGTCTAATTAATTCCCAAACCCATAAAGAGAAGCTGCAGGAAGAGATTATAGCTACGGTCGCAGGTAGACGGGATGAATACATTGACTCCGACACGATCGTGGGCTGTCGCAGCCGGCACAGACAATCCACAACCGCGGGACACCCGCCGACAAAACGACAAAGACAAGAACTGCGTCCGAATCAGCACTCAGCGATCTGTCACTGAAGCGCTGGGTGCGGAGAATAACGGAGACGCGTTCGGACGCTACCTCCCAACCCCGGCTGCGAACGCCTACATCAGGGCGGCACTGTTGAAGACGCCATCCACCCGGGATGCACAGGTTGCGGGGATTGGTACTACCAAGACCGGATATGTGGTCCGATTCAAAAACCAGGCGTCGGCCGAAACGGTCCGCAACAACACTGACTGGCTGACCGAGCTGGGCAACGACACTAGACTGGTGAAGCCACGCTTCGGAGTAGCTGTTCAACTTATCCCGACCTTTGGGTTGGACCTGGAAAAAAAGGAAAACCGAAGCCATTGGAAAGATCGCAAACGAGAACGACCTCACAGACCGCGGCTTTCGAATCGAGGACATTGCCTGGCTGAAGAAAAGAGACAAAGAATTGGGAACGTTCGCCTCAATGAGCATCTGCTTTGATTCATTAGAGGCAGCGGAGTGGATGCTAGACAATAGCGTGTTGATCGATCAACACAGCAGCTGCCTACGAATGTGGTGGAATATCGCTCTCCCAGCAGCTTCTTGGCATATTTCTCCCGGAACTTTCCAACATCTCAGCCGAGTCAGAATGCACACAAACAGAAGACCACACCTTTCCGATCCACTTAGAAGAGAAGATTGACCTGTTGCTTGCCTTCAAGTTCCAAAACCGGGCTTTGATTTGGGAAGCACTCACACACCCATCATGGCAAAGAGACAACACAACTGGGTCTTATCAGCGGCTCGAGTTTCTGGGAGATGCCGTTCTTGACTTTCTTGTTTCAAAGAACCTGTACAATCGGCACCCCAAACTTGCGGAAGGTCAAATGACGGAGCTTCGAGCTGCCACGGTCAATGCCGACTTCTTAGCCTTCCTTTGCATGGAGCTCACCTTGACCGAGCCACGCTGTTCGAAGCCAAGTTCGATACTGGATGATTTCGAAACGAGCATTCTGTCGAAAAATACTTCTTTGTGGATGTTCATGCGTCACGATGCTCCAGAAATCATCAAATCTCAGGCTTCATGCAGCGAGCGGTATCGAATACTCCGTGATAAGATCAAGCGGAATCTAGACAATGATGTTTCATATCCCTGGGCCACGCTCGCTCAATTGGCACCACCCAAGTTCTACTCCGATATTATCGAGAGCACTATCGGAGCAATCTTTATAGATAGCGGAGGTTGTATAGATGCATGTGAGCAGTTTTTGGAAAGAATTAATCTGATAGCTTATCTTGAACGTTTTGCGGGGCAGAAAGAGTGGACGAGGGATAGTGTGGCAGTCACCATTCATACATCGGCCGTCCGCGCGGTGGCCGCGTTGGTCGGTAGACACGTCCCGATACGACGTCGCTTTCGGAAGAGGGATTAGATCGGTGCGAATTGTCCTTCACGGTATCCGGGGGATATCCATGCCGACAGGTGGATAAAATCACACCCCCTTTTCACGTGACATGGCTTATGAATGGTGGTTGACAAGGCGCCCCCCCCGCCCAAACAAACGCCATAGCATCACGGCCTACTTAATCCACCACAAAAGAGAAATGATGAACAACTAAGTAACAAGTCTATTCTCCGGGCTATATTACTCATTCCTGGGACCATAACGATGAACAAGCAAACAATTACCCCGAGCATCAGCCCGCCGCTTTTCTTGAAACCTCGCCACCAACCATTAGACAACGCCGCACAAACTGCGCCGCTCGTCTTCTTCCTCCACACCCGGTTACGCAGACAGCCACAATATCCTCTTAACACTTCCTGCATTTGACACCGGTGGGGTCCACCATGGAACTGCGCACACAGCCTGCGCCATTCTCACCAACTGTCGCTGGGATGGCTTCCTGTCGTTGAGCAGAAACGGGCCCAGACTCTCCGCTGGTCCTGATGATGTGCTTCCACATGGCCGATACTACTTCTGTATAGAAGGGAGTATAGAAAGAGGCAAAGAAATTTCATGACGTACTACACCCTGTCGCTCCGTGGCCTTGTAGTCACTCGTCGCCCGAAGATGTCTGCACTGTGGTGACAGTTAGAAATCCGTCCCAAAGGGATACTTTTTCGTGGGTGATGAGGTCCAGGGGTAGTCACATATGCTAGTATGAGATACTCTTCGCCGAATAACTCGACGGGATCCCGGTAGCTTATCGGTGGGCGGAAATGTGAAAATATCCAGCCTCCGCTTCTTAGTTTGACGGGTTGCACCTGGCACACTTGTTCCAACACTTGTCCTTGGAGAATCGATAGGGGACAGCACGTCAGCTTCCGTTTGGGAATGCGAATCGGGCGTGCTGTAGGGCTGAGAACCGGCTGCGACCAGCTGTTCTGAAACAATAGTAGGCTGTGATATTTGCTTCCCTCTTCGTGGTCTGTGTGGCTTTCTGTCCACCAAGAGCGGGTTTTTCCCGTCGCCATAGCGGCCTTCTTCGAGGTTCCGTTCGGAAGGGAGAGTCCAACTGGCAGCGGGCACATACGACTTTTGAAGCATCAATCGTTCATCGTTGTCAAGCTTGAGAAAGGCGTCGACCTTCAAAAGTTGGCCCTCGGGTCGTATGGAAAATATGAAGTGCGCCTCAACTTTATCGTGGTCTGTATTGACAGGGAAGAGTTGCTCGTGCGGAATTGGAGCCTCGATGCGACCCAAAAACTGTACCTTGGAGCCCACGGGCTGGAACGGATACGTGATATCCCATTTCCAGTCGATCTCATCGTCGTTTTTCCGAATTTTGCTCCGAGGGAAACCATCGTCGGTCGTGTATACGTCGGTCGATATGATCCGGTTCGGCCGATCATTGCCAACTCGGAAAACTGTTTTGACGAGTTCGATATAACTTTCACTTTCCTTGTTACTATCGGCATCCATAGCACCATGACCGAAACGTCCGGCGGGCTGGCCCTATGAATGTTCAGCTCATGTCAGAGGCAACGACCTCGGATAACAAGGGATTTCAGGCCTACCTGTACTATCACCCATGCGATACCCCTTTTGACTTCATCTCCTACCATTACTTCACCTGAAGGCAGGCGGTCGTCCCAATAAGTAAAACCAATATCATTGCTGGCCACAGAAACTTCTGTGAGGGGATTTTGAGCATATATCAAAGCTCCCATTGCCACCACTCCCACCCTGCAGCCGTTAGATAAAGGAAGCCTTCGCTTTAACTGAGCGATTATTTGCTTACTCCTCGATCGATATGCAATTAACGTTGTGGGTCATTTGAATCCGATCAATAACAGTTTTGGAGAACCAACGGTTTTGCATAGGTCCTCCACAAAGGACGACGTGGTCAGGGGCGCGACCCGCAACTGCAGCGCTTTGGTACTGAGCCTTACAGAGCTCTTCGATCTTGGAAATCAGGGGTTCAAAAAAGCTTTCCATGACGGCTCTAGACGAAACTGTTAGTAAAAATCACCACCAATATGTACACATGCCATGCGGCAGAAACGCGTGAAAAGCGAGAGAGTGAGAAAACAAGATGGTTGAAACTGACGGCTCCAAAGTGGTAGTCCTGTTGTCGGAGATTTCCAATCTCAGCGATACTCCTTTCCCAAAGGCCCCTTTGCATCGATCGAACCGGGGGGAAACTTTTGTGGACCATTTGTGATCATCTTTCAAATTTTGTTCATCACCAAAAAGTCCCAGTAAATAGGCGCGGGCTGCATCGTTGACCGATTCCCCGCCGCTGGGAAACCCTGCGGTGCGTCAGAAAGGAAATTGTCCATATGGTGGAGCCGAAATCGTACCATCGCTCGGGCAAACCTGCCTGATTCCTCCGTCGCTCCGTCGTTCGACGGTTGCGAGATCCTAAGCGTAGCGTCAGTATTGGCATCGCTCCATTGAAATCTGTAGAACACACAAACGTGCCACCACCACAATCAATGATCAAGAACGTTTCGTTGCAAGAGATGATTGGCTGCGGTTGGAGCACAATATAGTGAGCGGCGGCCAGGGGTTCTGAAACACCATTCACACGATGAAATCCTGCTGCCAAGGCTGCCTCAACGAGCACAATTTTGAGTGATCCATTCTGCCGCACAGGATAGGTGACCGAGCATGACTTTTCGAGGTCGTGGAAAGTCCGACCACCATAGTAATGTTGATTTTCTGGCTGGTCGAAGAACCGCTTCAGAGTTGCTAGAATATGCGAAAAGAGCTTCTGGAATAGAGTCACCGGCGTTTCTTTTGCGCCATATTTCTTAGCCGCAGCGCGAAAAGATCCCTTCAGCAAGCTTAAATAAGGCTCTTGTCCGATAATGCCAAGTTTGATGTTGGAAAAGGCGATGGCGTCATCAAGAACTTTCACATCTGGGCCATAATGCCAGCCTGACGGCGCGTAGCCGAGCACTGCATCGAGCTCTTCGACCTTTTTTTGAGCGTAAAGAGAGGAAGAGAATTTTAGTAGCTGTACTTTTGGGCTCCCGGGGACCGTAAAGCTGACGGCTAGCTTGCTCGTTCCAAGATCCACGCCCACTTTTACTTCGTTCCTCCACTTCTCATGCTCATCCATATTGGTTTGGGCGTGGTTTTGTTTTGGGACGTGTCCAGGGGCAACCAACGGAATCGTAGGCCATCGTACTCACGTGACACTACTTTACCACGACCCACGAGTCAAGACACATCCTCAACTTTGTGACCGTCGACAGATCACACACATGTGATTGGGAACTCGGCTCAGGTCCTTCTGGATCTTACAACGACAGTTAAATGAGCCATGTTGTCCTTATGTTTTGACTACGGACTGCATGGAATCTACTGTTAAGGCTACCTTGGGGTGGTTTTCGATGAGGCTGTGACCTAGAAATGAATGTCGGGAGGATCCTCGTTCGAGCAACCGGCGTTGATCATAACAGTACTCCTATTCTCGTGATTGAAGTCAGTGGATACACATGCAAACTGCACGAACAGGGGATGGAATAATGATTTTCCGCGGGGATTCACGGCGAAATTCCATCCTGGGTCACGTGTTGCCAGGATATTGTAAATAAATCAGAACAGGTTCATGACTTTATATAGTCTGGCGGCTACCAAATGCTTTTGGCTCGCAATCGATACTGAAGATGCTTCTGGAAAAAGCGGTGGTCAGCTAAGACAAACTTGCGGAGTTCCATTGGCAGCCGAACAGCAAGTTGAGCAATTATGCAAATTATACAATGCCAGCGCGCACTTGGACAGGGGCCTGGTCGCTATTAGATTCGCGCACGTACGCTCAAAACAGATGCCATCCCATAGGCCGACATGATGCCAGCCTACCTATCCGAGGCTATTTGGTAAGAGATAACGGATGAACCGGAGAATCGAAGTGAAATTGTGCTTTTCCTTGCTATGGCTCATGCGCCAACTCTAAACATTAAGCCGGAACAAGAAGTGTCGGGACGCTATCAATGATATTTGAGAACATTGCCGGCCATCTTGCACCTTAAAAAGTATTTGGAAGCGCCTGCGATGATACTAGATCCATCAACAGTGCGTCAAGCGCGAGGGAGATATATGTCCGTATCACCCGCAGACGAAGTATCCTGCGTTATGGTCCAATTGATGTCTAGCCTAGACTCCGGGTCCAGGTTTCGGTAACTGACTTGATTACGGCAAGGTATAGTACCCGACTGGCGGCGAATACCGTTGGCAACTTTTTCTTCTTCGTCTTCACTGTCACTAAGCTCGCCAGCCTTCTCCGTGTATTTATCGAATCGTCGTTGGGTAAACCGCTTGTCTTTGTTTTCGTCCTCGTCAAGGTCATCCATAAAATCATCGGCCTCATCATCCATACCATTCAACATGTGATTCCGTGGTATATCTGTCATCTGAACTGAAGGAGCAAATGTCGTGTACTTGAGATTTTCCATGACCTTGTTACGAATCTTGGCCAGATACTCTTTGGTGTTGGCGTTGTCCATGTTGGAAGGACGGACATCGAGTTCATAGTCAGGAGCAAAGTACTGAACCCGTTAGCTTCATATCCTTTCCAAGAAGAGATTGTCTTACCTCATAGTAGTCATTGTAAGGCAGATCCAATCCAAGGTCCTCGCCAACAACGATGCCGGTCTCATAAGCCCAGGTCCGAGCAACGTTGCGCATGGTATAGCCCCCGCCGCCAAGTATCAAAGTCGGTAAATCAAAGCTTTTGATGAAGTTGACGCAATTGGCATGTCCACGCATACTCAAGTTAAAGCAACCCAAACGGTCACCAGACAAGCTGTCACCACCGCACTGCAAGACCACAGCTTCCGGGCGGTACCACTCCATTACACCCTGCATAACGGGCTCAAAGATACTCTTATATGAGACGTCATTAATCCCATCACGCAAAGGCAAATTGACGGCATAGTGTTTGCCCTGTCCTACACCGATGTCACGAAGCTCACCGGTACCGGGGAAGTACTCGCCGTACTTGTGGAACGAAACAGTCATGACGCGATCGGTCGTGTAAAAGGCCTCCTCGACACCATCGCCATGGTGAACATCAATATCGACATAAAGGACTCGTTGCTTAAAGCGCAGAAGCTCAATGATTGCAAGGACAATGTCTGGAATGATTCAGTTCAAGAGACAGGACACACCAGAACATTGCTACGGGAAAGGAACCTACCATTAACGTAACAAAAGCCACTCGCTTCACTTTTCTTGGCGTGATGCAGACCACCAGCCCAGTTGACAGAGACGTCACATTTGTTACGGTTCAGCCGTGCTGCGCCTTCCATGCTGCCTCCAGCACTGATTCCGCAGAACTCGAAAAGGCCGTCAAAGACTGGACAGTCGTCACCCACGTTGTATCGACTCTGTTCTTTTGAGAAGCGATCCATATTGTCTGGCGTGACTTTAGACAAGAAATCAATGTACTCGTCCGTGTGGAACTGAGTCATCTCATATTGCGAAGCAGGCTTTGCACGCTAATAGGTCGTGCGTTAGCCAATGGCAGAGCAAGAGGAGAGAAGAACCCTCACATATATCTCCATTTTCTTGTAGAGGCCATAGTTCATAACTAAGCTGTGTGTCATGCGTATGCGGAGGGGTTTCATGGGGTGATCTGAGACATAGGCGTAGTTGCCGACATCGGAGTGTAGAAATAGGCAACTTTCTTGTTCTTAGACCCGAGAAGCTGGTCAGAAATTGGTTCCTCGGACATGTCGCGAGATTATTGAGGGGCAATGAGTGTAGTGAGAAGTAGTTTCAAAGTACATATAATTTAAAGAAGGGGGATGGAGATGAAAATATGCAGTATGCGGTCAGGGGAATTGAAGGCGCAATCCACAATTACTCTCAAGAATGTAAAATCAGCAGAAGACACATATCACCA
>ERZ1673737.1913-NODE-1913-length-18626-cov-6.320715_pt1 | contig 18626 bp, 18 predicted proteins | sample MGYA00580211_ERZ1673737 | MGnify/ENA primary metagenome ERZ1673737 (study PRJEB41218, sample SAMN15661789) | gut metagenome | host: Homo sapiens | place: Canada: London | collected 2015-08-20/2019-03-30 | study: EMG produced TPA metagenomics assembly of... | reverse complement strand
CATGATACTATCACATAAAGAAACTTTGAATATCAAAGTATATTGAAATCTTTAAAGGAGTATGATTATGTTAAGAATTATTGCTGACAGCACATGTGATATATCTAAAGAAGATGCAAGAAAGATGGGGATTCAGATTGTTCCTATATCTGTAAGGTTTGGGAATGAAGAATTCTTAGATGGAGTTGAGATAACACACGAGGAATTTTATACAAGACTTGCTGAATGTGATGAATTACCTAAGACTTCACAGCCAAGCCCTGATACATTCATGAAAGTATTTAATGAAGCTGTTGCTGCCGGGGATGATGTACTTGGAATATTCATATCTTCTGATTTATCAGGAACATATCAGAGTGCCTGCCTTGCTGCTTTAGACGTTGAAGAAGAAACAGGAAAGAAATTATACATGGTAGATTCAAGAAGTGCATCAATTGGAACAGCCCTTTTAATCAGAGAGGCAGTAAAGTTAAGAGACGCTGGTGTAAATGCGGCTGATATCGCTGCTGCATGTACAGTGATGTCAAAATACATCAAGCTTACAGCAGTTGTTGGTTCACTTAAATATCTTAAAATGGGTGGCAGACTTTCAGGAGCTGCTGCATTTGCAGGAACAATGCTTCATATAACACCGGTTGTAAGTATTGAAGATGGAAAAGTTGTTGTGATTGGAAAAACAAGAGGAAAAAAAGCAGCTGAAAAACTTATGCATGATAAGCTCATCAAAGACGGATTAAGTCTTACAAGAGATTTCATGTTTGGTCATATCAACTGCTCTGAATCCTTAGAAACATTTATTAATAAGAGTCTTACTTATATATCGGATGTTAATGGAAATGTTGGTGTAAGCTCTATTGGTTGTTCTGTTGGAACTCATGTAGGTCCGGGAACATACGGAATTGCTTATGTAGAAGCTGCTGAATCAGGAATGAATCGTGAAAGCATCGTAAAGACGGCCTGATTCTTATAGCGTCGCTGTTCTGATGGAACGAATCTGTCAGAATTAACAAGCTCATCAAATTCCTTATATGGAACATACATGTAGTCCATGGTTTCTCCTTCCTGAAGGGTAACATGGACTTCTTTTTCTATTAAATTAAGGTAACTGTGATATATGGCATGTTTAGGCTTATCCACATAGCTATAGAGCGGAATAAGGTCATCAGTAGAAATCTTAATACCAGTCTCTTCATATAACTCACGAATTGCACCTTCAGCCGCTGTTTCGCCTTTAAGTATAGAACCACCTGTAACTTCCCACTTAAGAGGGTATGTTTTATTTCGTGAACGTTCTGTCGTAAGAAGCTTACCATCCTTAGTCATAGTATATACATTGACAATGACATGATACACCCCATCAGGTAAAGATTTTGCCTGGCTTCTTTTTAAATCGAAGCCTAACAGCTTTTCATTCTCATCATAGGCGTCCCATAATTCCTCGTCAACTATTTCAACAAAACTGTCGTAATACTGCTCTTCGAAATATATCATTTCTTCAATCTGCTGGATTGTGTAAGATATATTTTCAGGTGCTATTATCCAGACTGTTTCAGGATCATCACGGCGTCTTGCTACAGCAATAAGCTCGCCGATATATTCATCAACGGCAACATCTACACCTAACAGATAAACTCTCTGCTTATCAAGCTCAGAAAATCCGGCTGTTCTTTCGACATCTACATAGCCACAATTAATAGGATAGACCACCGAGGGGTTATCTTCATCAGTGCTACCTAATGGGTGGTCGATTTTCACGGTTACAGTTTCTTCTCTCATTATATCTCCTTGTTAAATGTTTATTAATTTGATATACAAATATGAATATACACCAATTAGAACAAAGGTGCAACCAGTCTTAATATACATTGTCCGATTCTCAGGATTCTCGGCTTATTGATGTACTTGTCGGTTACTTCCTCACTTCTTCTGAAAATGTTGTAGAAATCATTAAGTATGTCGGCAGCAGTTTCCCTGCCATATACATATGCAGCATTTTCAAAGTGAAGATAAAGACTTCTGAAGTCCATGTTGATTGTACCGACAACAGATACTTCTCCATCGCTTACCCACTGTTTTGCATGAATGAAGCCCGGTGTGTATTCGTATATTCTTACGCCGTATCTTACGAGATCTGCATAATATGATCTTGTGAGGCTGTAAGTAAGCTTCTTATCAGGAATACCAGGTGTTACAATTCTTACATCAACACCTCTCATTGCTGCCATTGCAAGTTCTCTGGACATCTCTTCTGTAATAAGCAGATATGGTGTTGTAATGTAAAGATAATGCTTGGCACCCTTAATAATATTAAGATAAACATTTTCAGCGACCCTGTTATTATTAAGCGGACTGTCAGCGTAAGGAACAACATACTGATTATTATTAACAGCCTTGTATCCGTAATCAGATGCCTTGATATATTTAATATAATCATCCTGAGGCTCGTCTGTTTTCTTAATAGAGTTCCACATAGAAAGAAACAGCATTGTAAGAGTCTTAACGGCATCGCCGGTCAGTTTAAGACCGGTATCTTTCCACTCACCATATGGATGTGTTATGTTAAAGTACTCGTCAGCAAGATTATAACCGCCTGTGAAACCGACCTTACCGTCAATTACGGTAATTTTTCTGTGATCACGGTTATTCATGAACATATTAAATGCAAGCTTAATAGGATTGAATACACGGCAGTCAATACCATTTGCACGCATTTCTTTGATGAAGTCCTTGTTAAGGAAGAAAATACTTCCTACATCATCATAGAATAATCTGACTTCAACGCCTGCAGCAGCTTTTTTTATAAGTACATCTTTAATTCTGTCAAAGCTTGAAGCTTCTTCAATAGCATGATATTCCATAAATATGAACTTCTCAGCTTTTTCAAGTTCTTTAAGCTGTGCTTCAAGACCTTCCTCACCTATGGAATAGAATTCAATATCCGTATTCTTATATACAGGATATCCTTCATGATTACTCAGATAATGGAACTGGTTATATATATAGATATCCTTATCTTTAACCTCATTAAGAATGTTTTCATCCTGAGAAAGAGATTTTTTATAGGATTCTTCTATTGAATTAAATCTTTTCTTTACATTTCTTGTAACAATGGAACGTCCAAAAAGCAGATAAATAAGTATACCAAGTATAGGAAATGCAAGAATCACAATTATCCATGGCATTTTCATGGCTGAATTAGTAGATGTTCCGTATATCTTAAGCACAAGAATAATTGCAATAAATGTGCTTAATAATGAAATCCATGCGTAGTCCCTGTAAAAATATAATAAAAGATAAGCCAGCCACGCAACCTGGATAAGTACAAATATACCTGTAGCCAGAAGCCGTCCAAAACTGTTTTTTACGGCTGTTTTCTTTTCGGTTCTCATATGCTTGCGATTATCCATAATTTTCTTATCTCCTTGTCCTATTAATCAGATTGCCTTTCCAGCAAACTGTGTCATATACAGCTCATAATATCTGCCTTTAGCAGCAAGCAGAGACTCATGATTACCTGTCTCGACAACTCTTCCATTATCCATAACAACTATGACATCCGCGTCCTGAATAGTTGACAGCCGGTGTGCAATAATAAGACTTGTTCTGTTCTTCATAAGATTAGTCATTGCATCCTGAATCCTTTTTTCTGTTCGCGTATCAACACTTGAGGTTGCTTCATCAAGTATAAGAATCTTAGGACTGGCAACAAATGCTCTTGCAATTGATAGTAACTGGCGTTGTCCCTGTGACAGATTCTGTCCGTCTTTAGCAAGCACAGAATCATATCCGCCAGGAAGATGCATAATCATATTATGGCAGTTAGCCTTCTTCGCAGCAGCGATTATTTCAGTATCTGTTGCATCCTGTCTTGAATATAGAAGATTATTCTTTACAGTGTCGGCAAAAAGAACAGTATCCTGTAAAACAATTGCAGTATTCTTCCTAAGATTCTCACAGTCGATATCTTTAATATTAACACCGTCAATAGTTATACTGCCATTGTCAATATCGTAGAATCTCATAAGAAGATTGACAACGGTAGTCTTACCGCTTCCCGTGCTTCCTACAAGTGCAACCTTCTGTCCGGCTTTAACCTTAAGGTTGAAATCATATAATACCTGTTTCCCCGGTATATAGGAGAAATCAACATGATTAAATTCAATGTTGCCGGTAGAATTATCCATTGTAAATTCACCTGATTTGTCCTCGGAAGGTTCATCAAGAACAGCAAATACTCTTTCAGCTCCGGCTATGGCAGTCTGAATCTGCCCCCATATATTGGCAAGCTCGTCAATAGGTCTGCCAAACTGCTTGGCATATACGATAAATGCTGATATTACACCGATGGATACATATCCTTTAATAGCAAAATATCCTCCAGCCCCTGCAATAATGACGAAGCCGATATTGTTAATGACATTCATTACAGGCCCCATAGAACCACCAAGAATCTCGGCTTTAATACCAACCTTAGTCAGTTCATCAGATGTATTATTAAAATCACTGCATACATTTTCCTGTCTGTCAAATGCTGTAACAGTCTTGATGCCAGTGACCATCTCCTCAACAGTACCATTAAGCTGTCCCAAAAGAACCTGCCGTCTGGAATAGAATTTCCTCATGGCTTTAGATAAATTCTTAGTTGCAAATATAGTAAGAATCACTGTTGTGCAGGAACATAATGCAAGCTGCGGAGACAAAACAACCATCATAACGACAGTTCCAATAATAGTAAGAACGCCTGAGAATAACGAACTCATAGATTGCGATACAGTGTTAGAGATATTCTCTACATCATTAGTCATACGGCTCATAATGTCACCATGTGAATGCTGGTCAAGATACTTAACTGACATACTTACAATCTTATTAAAAAGATCCTGTCTCATGTGCTTAACAATTCTCTGACTTAATATGGCACTTAATCTTGTCTGTATAAATGTGCATATACTGTATATTATGTATACCACTAACATGAAGATAAGTATATGATTTAAATTATTAAATTTTCTTAAAGAAATATAATCAATTGCCTGACTCTGAAGCTTTGGAGCATAGACAGAGCATACAACCATTATAACTACAGCAATAAAAAGAGCAGTAATTACAGGTATTTCTTTAGCAAAATACTGCATAAGGCGCATAAATGTTTCTTTACTGTTGACAGGCTTTTCAACAACGGCACCTCTGTTTCTAGGTCCTCCCTTCATGCCGGGAATTCTCATATTAATCTGTGATGTATTCTTATCCTCAGCCATAATATCTCTATCTCCTTGCTATTTCTTATTCAACTGCGAATTATATATATCCTGATAGATTGCACTGTTTTTGAGCAGTTCGTCATGAGTGCCGACAGCACTTATATGTCCGTCATCAAGAATTATAATTCTGTCTGCATCTTTAACAGAGGCAATTCTCTGTGCAATAATAATCTTGGTAGTGTCCGGATATGCATTTTTAAGCATTGAATACAGATTAGCTTCTGTCTTTAAGTCAAGTGCACTGGTTGCATCATCAAATATAATAATTTCAGATTGTTTAAGAATTGTACGGCTTATGGCAATTCTCTGTTTCTGACCTCCGGAAAGACTGGTTCCCTGCTGTGTCACAAGAGTATCAAATCCGTCTGTTGAAGTACTGATGAATTCCATAGCCTGTGCGATAGAAGCTGCATTTGCAATATCGGTATCAGCTGCGTTTTCACGACCCCACCGGATGTTCTCTTTAATAGTGCTTTGGAATATTTCACTTTTCTGGAGTGCAACAGATATACGCTCACGCAGATTCTTAAGGTTATATTCCCTGACATCAATATCATCAACAAGCACGCTTCCTTCGGTTACATCATAGAATCTTGGAATCAGGTTAATAAGGCTTGTTTTACCACAGCCGGTTTCACCGAGAATACCGATAGTTTCGCCGGGATTGATAACCAGATTAATATTATCAAGAATCTTCTTATCGCCAGTTAATGGATATGCAAATGTTACATTTTTAAATTCAATTTTACCTTTAATAGAAGTTGTGGCGTTAAATGAACCATCTTTGATAGAAGGCTCGCAAGCAAGCACTTCATTAATTCTTCTGCCTGAAGCAATACCTCTTGATGCGGTCTGGAACATATTAGTCATTCGCATAACTGCATTAAGTGACTGCGTGACATATGTAATTGCTGCCATGACATTACCTGGTGTTACAGAACCGTTGGCAACCTGAATACCACCGACCTTGATAACTGCAACTACAGACAGGTTGAGAATAATATTCATAATTGGCTGCATATATGAGAAAATCATCAGCACATTAAGCTGAGTATTTACAAGGTCGTCATTGGATTTTCCGAACCGCTCTTTTTCGTAATCTTCTTTAACATATGCTTTGACAACGCGGAAACCTGATACATTTTCCTGCATTACATTATTAACATTATCAAGCTTTTGCTGCAGTTTTGAAAAAAGTGGATTAGCTTTAGAAAGAAAATATATAACACATATGGTTACAAGCGGCAGTGCACATGCGATAACTGCACCAAAGCTTAGATTAAGGGATAACATGCATATTATGCCGCCGGCAAAAAGCATAAATGTCCTTATAAAACCACGCATACTCATCTGGATAAAATTCTGTAACTGTGTTATATCGTTGGTAACTCTTGTGATAAGTGAACCTGTAGAGAATTTGTCAGTCTGTTCGAAGGAGAAAGACATAATATTTTTAAATATATCTTTTCTTAAATCATTACCAAAATTCTGCGATGCAATATTAGCACACACACCACATAAGATACCGGATAATCCGCCAAGAATTACGAATATTATCATCTTAAGTCCTTCGGTAAGTACAAGATTCAGATTACCAACACCGTTATTAGATAAACCTAAAACACCTTCATCCACGATGGTGCTCATTAAACGAGGCTGAACGAGGTCCGCAAGAACCTCGCCCACCATGAATAAAGGTGCAAGAATGGCAAAAAGCCAGTATTTTTTAAGATATTTCAGCATATAAAAACTCCCTGTCTTTAAATTAATTATTCAAAAACCTTCCTTATGCTGTCGTAATGAAGAAATTCTCCTCTGTCAGCGATAGCCTTGATTTCTTCTGCTGTAGCAAATCTGAAACCGGCAGTCTCTTCTGTCTGTAAATGTATATCTGCTTCTGTAATATCCATGTTAAACTTATAGATATCAACAAAATAATTATCCTTTTCTTCAGGATTATCTCTTCTGTAAGAAAATTCAAAGCCGCCATCAGCATGTGATACATCAACACCGGTTTCTTCTAAAACTTCACGGCAGACAGCCTGAAAAGATGTCTCTCCAGCCTGGCATGCACCGCCTGAGACTTCCCAGTGCCCTGGTGCCCATGCTTTAGTTAAGACTCTCTGTGTTATTAAAAATGTATTATCAGGTCTTTTGATTATACCAAGAACAGTTAAGTGATAGTCACCATCCTTCATGTTCCAGTCATTACGTTTCATAGTACGGCCTGTAAGCTGTTTATCGACATCATAGATATCCCATATTTCACCCATTATTAATCGTCTCCTGTTAAACTAATTATCTTTATGTTTTTTCAGATAGTCAAGTACGCTGTGTGCAGCAACATTTCCTTCACCAACAGCCTTGGCATACTGATAAGGTCTGCCTGTACAGTCGCCTGCTGCATATACACCATCAATATTAGTCTTCTGAGTTCTGTCAACAATAATATGCCCACCAGCCATATCAAGTCCTGATAATAATACACCCGGATTGATAGAATCCTTTAAGAAGAAAGCTCCGCTTACAGGGATAGCTTCTCCCTTGAAAGTTACTGAAGCTACTTTCTTATCTCCGTCAACACTTGCAGGAAGTCCGTTAAAATGCGTTATGTTATCATATTGTAACGTGGTTTCCTTATAAGGTGTGAAAAGATATATATGATTAGCAAGTCCTGCTAAAAATGTTACTTCATCCTCGAATTTAGGTGATGCACATATAACAGCAATATCCTTATTCTTATATAATGCTCCATCACATGTAGCACAATAACTTACGCCACAACCTAAAAGCCTTGCTTCACCTTCAATCTCTCTTGTTGTTGTCATACCAACAGTCATTATGACAGCTTTGGCTTCATATATCTCATTATCAGCACCGGCTGCAAAATAACCGCTGCAGTCATATATGGAATTAACCTGTGACTCTGTTATAGTAATGCCACAGTCGTCAATCTGCTTTAAGAACACAGACTGCATTTCGCTTCCTGTAACAGCAGGAAGTCCAGGATAATTCATGATTTTCTCGGCTTTCTCTATCTTAGTGCTTAGTGCTCTTGAACCAAACCATATAAAGTTAAGATTTCTTGCTTTAGCAGTGAGTGCAGCAGATATTCCCGCAGGTCCGCTGCCGATTATCATAAGGTCATACATATTACATAGCCTCCTTATTATGTTGACTTATAAACTAGTATTAATTAAAGGAAACGGCTTATACGCTCTTTCATCTGCTCTTCACCCATGATATGAACAATAGTCCACAGATCAGGAGTATTAGCTCTGCCGGTTACAGCAATTCTTACAACCTCTGCAACGTCTGATACATTACCCTTGAAGTTCTCCGGATTAGCCTTGTAAGCCTTCATATCAGAAGCATAGCCGTTCTTGTCAGCTATTTCCTTAAGCTTGTTAAACCACATGCTGTTATCATCATTATGGTCATAAGCTGCAAGGTAATCATTAAGAATAGCCTTAATCTCGTCATCAGCTAATCTGAATTCATCTCTTTCACCAGACTCGCCATCAAAGAAGAAGCTGATAAGTTCAAATATCTGCTTAGCATACATGAAGTCTTTTCTTCTTCTCTTAGCACTAACGCCCATGTAAAGTCTTAATATAGCAAGTAACTTTTCTTTGTCAGCAAACCATACCTTTTCCATCTCTGGCTCATTCTCTAATGCCCAGTTGAGGAGGAATTCGTATAAATCATCCTCTGATAACTTTGAAAGCTCATTCTTACAGATGTTATGAAGCTTTTCCTTATCAAATAACGCACCTGAAACACTCATCTTATCTACAGAGAATGGGAATTCGTTGATATCCTTATCAGGGAACTTCTCATGCCATTCCTCAAAGTTAGAATTAAGGAGTGTAAGAAGATAAACCTTCATTGTGTATGGATGATATCCGTCTTTTCTATAGTAATCAAGTGAAAGCTCCGGATCTTTTCTCTTAGAAAGCTTTCTCTTTCCGCCTGTTTCCTCATCAAACTTCATAAGATGTGCTGTATGTGCGTATTTTGGCATCTTAAAGCCTAATACATGGAATAATTCATAGTGGATAGGAACAGAAGCAAGCCATTCACCGCCACGTACAACTGTAGTAGTTCTCATAAAGTGGTCATCAATTGCGTGTGCAAAATGATATGTTGGAATTCCATCTTTCTTAAGAAGAACTACATCATGGATATTCTCTGGAAGCTTAATCTCTCCCTTAATGCTGTCTGTAAATGTGATTTCATTCTCAGGACTTCCCTGTGAACGAAGTCTTAATACATAAGGCTTTCCTGCCTTAAGATTTTCCTCAATAGTCTCTAAAGAAAGGTCACGGCATACAGCATATTTGCCATAATATCCGGTAAGAACCTTATCAGTCTCCTGCTGTAATCTTACAGCCTCAAGCTCTTCCTCTGTACAGAAGCAAGGGTAAGCAAGTCCTTTAAGTACAAGCTCCTTTGCAAATGTATGATAGATATCAACTCTCTGTGTCTGATAATATGGTCCGTATGCATTAACCGGGTCAGAATCCGGGAAGCCTGCACCCTCATCAAATTCAATATCAAAATATCTTAATGAATTGATTACAAGGTCAACAGCACCTTCAACGGTTCTCTTGGCATCAGTATCTTCAATTCTTAAGTAGAATACACCACCATTCTTGTGTGCGATTCTCTCATCAGCTAATGCACTGTAGAGATTGCCAAGATGGATAAAGCCTGTAGGGCTTGGACCTAATCTTGTTACTTCTGCCTTATTAGGAAGTTTTCTATATGGGTATTTCTCCTCATAATAATCAGGTGTCTTATCCACATCAGGGAATAAGAGCTCTGCTAATTTCTTACAATCCTGTTCGTTCATTATTAATCTCCTTATATTGCTAAATAAATCTCATAATATTTTACACATTTTGCAGACGCATTTCAACCTTGAAATTAATCTGTGGTAATCTTGGGCTTTGATTATATAATTATAACACAACGATACCTGTCTGTGGCTGACACTCTCCGATATCCTCGCTTAGTTGGAGTAAATACCGCTATCTACAGAGTTTATTACGGTGCTTGAAGTCAAACGCGCTTCGCTTGAACGAGACTTCAAGCACCGACCTTTTGTAGATAGCGGTAGTAACTCCAACACAGCTCGTCTATAGTCGGGTGTCAGCCACAGACAGGTATCGTTGTGTATTAAAGTAATGAAAAGCCCAAGATTAACATATATTAAGTATGTTTCGGAATGCGTATGCTACACCATCCTTGTCGTGGTGGAGGGTTATGTGGTCGGCTATTTGTTTCAGGTGTGGGGCGGCGTTTTCCATTGCGATTCCGGTTCCGGCGTATTCTATCATGTCTGTGTCGTTGTCTGCGTCACCGAAGGCTGCTACATTTTCACGGGACAGACCTAGGTATTCTGTTAAGAATTTGACGCCTGATTTCTTGCCGGCATCTTTATATGATATCTCAAGAAGCTGGCTTATTGAACTTGTCATGTAGACTTCGTCTGTGGCTTTTCTTATTCTGTTCATTATATCTTTCTTTAATTCTTCATCGCCGACTACTATATCCATGCTGTCTAATTCATGACAGTGTTCAAGTATAAAGCCTTTAATATCATCTTTAAGAATTCTTGTTTTCTTAACATAGGCAAGTGAGTGTTCTGTAGCACCGTATTTTTCGGGATGTGCAGTATATTCTGTTGAAGCGAAGGCCTGTCCTTTTATAAATGCTTCATATGTAACTGTGTCATTGGCTGTAAGGTTAAGGATTGTCTTTACTGACGATGGAGTTAGAAGATATGATTTAAGACATTCCTTACCTGTAATTCTGTAAATTGCTGCACCGTTACTGGTTATTGCATATTCAATTCCGGGAACCGATATGACATCTTCAGGCAGTGTGTCAAATGCACGTCCGCTTGCGATACATACATGTACCCCGTTGCTTATGGCATCAATTAATGCCTTTCTGTTTACTTCTGATAGATGGCTTTCTGAATTAAGTGTTGTCCTGTCTAAATCAAGAGCCACGAGTTTAATATCTGTATTCATAATAATCACCTGTTTTCGTACTTTCGTAGTAATTGCCATTATAAAATAAATAAGGCTGTCCCTTTAAGGACAACCTTATATGTATAGTGATGATATGTCAATATTTTAAGCGGATTTTTTATCATCTTTCGATGGCTTAATCTGCCCCTGAACGATTTCGATAATTTCATCAGATAAGAAATTAAGCTCGTCTGCGTCGTGGCAGGCAATTATAATTAAAGCACCTCTTTCCCTGTGTCTGATAAGTATGTCACGAATCTGCTCTGTACCTGTGTCATCAAGTGCATTGATTGGTTCATCAAGGATAATAATATCAGGATTCTCCATGATGGCAGCAGCAATTCCAAGTCTCTGTTTCATACCAAGTGAGAACTTATGGAAAGTTCTTTTATCATCAGGATCAAGACCAATCTCGGTAAGAGTCTCGCGTATGCGGTTATCATCAATACGTCTGCGGATAGATGCAAGTGTTTTAAGATTCTCAAATGCAGTGTAATTATTAATAAAAGACGGATTTTCAATTAATAATCCGATACTTGGCGGAAACATAATATCTTTTCCGATAATCTGTCCATTAATATCAACAGTACCCTTAACCTTGATAAGACCTGATATAGCTCTCATAAGCATAGTTTTACCACAGCCGTTCTTTCCCTTGAAACCATATATTTTGCCTGATTCCATGCGCAGATTGATATCTTTAAGGATATCATTGCTCTTAATTTTCTTTGAAACATTTGTAAGCTGAATATACATATTAATCCCCCTTAGATAAAGTCTTTTTTCTTTGAATAAATAATACCGGCTGCAACCAGTAATATATTGATTGCCAGCATTAAGCACAGACCGTACGGCCATCTGTTGTATACATGAGGTATGCGGATAGTCATGAAATAATTATAGAAAAAGAACCATTTCATACTGCATATACTCACAATAAAGAAGAACAGATTAACAACGAATCCGAATACCGCATTGCTGATATAAGCAAGCAGAAGGCTTATGCCCGTCATAGTTACGAGACACACAAAACACAGTATAATAACCAGAGGCATATTGAAATCAAGTTCAAGCTTAGTCTGTAAAAATATTCTTACTACCTCGGTGCCTGTAATGTTAAGTGACATTGAAAATCTGCTGCCAGTCATAATCAGACCAACAATTGTGTTAGCAGCAAATATACCTGCCATATATATAATTACAGCCAGTAACATAGTGATATATTTGCTGAGCCACCAGCCGGAAGCTGAACCTGAGATAACAAGAATATTCTTTCCGACAGCTTTCTGGTCAGTCGTTATGTAATAAGTTATTATAAATGTGATATACAGCACTATAAGAATCTCAAACAGCGGAATGTCAATCTGCATGCCGGGAGAGAATTCTTTTGCACCTCTGAATACATACAGCAGGGAATCTCCAAGAGAAATACTGCTGATTCTGGAATTCTTAATACATCTGTATACATTTGAAAAATACGATACAGCCTGAAATACGCAATATATATAGAAAACCATATAGAATTTCCAGCACATCGACCAGAAGCGTCTGATATCAGCCTTTAAAATACATAAGAAAGTATTCATTAATTCTTAAGCATGTCCTTTCTATAGAATTTAATTACAGCCCAGCTTATCAGAATCATATCAATCCATATAATAAACGGAGTTATAACATCATCAGCATAATAGATACCGGATATGTACACATCTGACTGGTTAAGACACATCTTTCTATAGAAGTTCTCAAAAGGCAGAACAGATACATAAGTAGTAAATATACATGCGTAAGTGATAATAAAATCAGCAACCGGATTTCTTATAATCCAGTGCAGCGCACAGATTGTAAGAATTGTTATCTGAACACGCAGAATATCAAGCAGGAAGCAGATAAGAATTATTACAAATGTGTTCTCAGTCGTAATATTTCCATTAGGTATAAAATTTCTTGCAACACTGCCCTCTTCCAGCCAGTTACAGTTAATAACTGAAGGATAAGATAATGCACAGCCTGTCAGTACCACTGAATTAATCAGAGGAAATACAATACTTATCCATGCACATTTTTTTACACAGTTAAGCCACAGCTTCGACATTGAAGAATACAGTACAACCCTGAAATCAGACATTTCATATCTGATAATGGATATAATCATGAAAGCTGCAACAACAAGTTCGAGATTGCATAGAAAAATGTTGTTTGGAAAATCATAAAAAAACAAAAAGAAATCCGAAACACAAGGTACTGCGTTATCAAAATATCTGCTTGTGTATGGCAGAGTCCTGATTAATATTGCAATTACAATTGTATATATAATTAATATTTTAATATAATGTTTATGTCGTTCTTTAATCATAGGCAAGCCTCTTATCAATGACGGTCAAATACAATGCGCAGCCTTTTTGGATAGAAAGAATATACAAGACTGATATCAGAAGAATCTATCTTGTCAAGTTTACTTTCTTTAACCATGGAACTTCCTAATGTGCATTGCAGGCGCACTTCTTTCTTTTCACCGGGAACAACTACAATACGTGAATCTTTTGATGAATACATAGTTACTCCGTTGTGTGCATTAAGCTCGTCAGACAAAAAAACGAATATTGATGGTGAGAAATTAACAACCTTATCGGATACATTTTCTAATTCTATAGTCATAACCACAATACGGCTCTTACGGGCAGTTTCCTCACGCATATTAAGCTGCTGACCTGATTTCTCGCGGTATTCGTCGATTGTATATACATTATAATCAACAGGAGTAATCTTTAAACCGTCAATAATAGGAGGATTATCAGATGTGTAAGTTACATCTTTGGCATTAGGAAAAATCATATTGATTCTCACGGTGAATCCTATAAATATTGCAATAAGCAGAGTTATTGCTCCAATAATTATTATTCTATAACGCTTCATTATTCTTTCCTTTCATAAAAAATATAATTCCACATATAACACAGATGATAATTGGTTCACATATGTAGGCAAATAACATTCCGTCCTGCAGCTTGGTTGCAGGTGAAAGCAGAGCCATAGGATTGAATGAATAAATATTCATTACGCTTTTACATAATGTAGAGATAATACCAAGTCCGTAATAGGTAACGAATGGAGATATTATTACTAAAAATGTATTGTCGATAAAGAATGAAACCGCAAGTGAAACAAGTGCAAATGAACCGCCATATATAAAGAACTGTAATACATATATCAATACATAGATAAGCGGATGTTCACAGAAAAGATTTCCCATTATATACGCACCTGAATGAATAAATAAGCCGTTGCCGGATGGCTTCAATGCAGGAATAAACATCATAGTTGCGCATAGATTCAGTAAAAGAGGAAGCATAGTTACAAGTCCTCCTGAGATAAATGTTGCAATGAATCTGGCAGCATGAATCTTATTCTTTGACATTCTGCTGTAATATTGCAGAATGTACTGGTTCTTGTTATCTCTGCAGAAGAATCCACAATACGGAAGTGCTGCAAGCAGCATAAATATATACAGATAAGATGTAGATATAGGCTTAAGCCCCATAAACATTCCCATCCACGAATTAAATACAGAGAACGGATATGTTTCCACTCCCCCATTAAAGCCGTTAGTAATATTAAGATGCGGCTTCGCACACTCAATAAATCCTCCAACAGATAAGGCAAGTCCTATAAAAAGACTTACATAAAATAATTTGCTTTTAAATAATCGTTTAAGTTCTATTCTTAACAGAATTAAAATATCGTGCATAATCCTCCCCCATAAAAGTAAGTGTAGTGATGTTAGTTATAATTTATTCGACTTCTTCAATGTCGTTAAGTTCGACAAGGTAACCACTGTAATGGTTTCCGCCAAGAAGTTTCTGAAACGAACCTTGAATATAATATTTATTTGTATCAGAATAGCGGTATGCTTCATATAAAAACCAGCTATCAAATTCATCGCCAGGGTTCAAAGTCAGGTGTTGCTCGTTGTTTTCAGCTAAAGACCTGTCTATAAAATTTATACCTCCTAATTCATATGTTGTCCCGTCAGGATATTCAGCTATAATTGTTGATGTAAATTGAAATTTTGAAGTTGTTTCTCCTAAATATTTAATATGAACCTTTATCCAGAAAAATCTATGTCCCTCATAAAATAGATTGCCGTTTTCATCATAAATTCCCCTATATAGATTAAGCTGATTCATTACAGGCTGGATATATTCTTCGTCAACTAATTCGGTGGCAAATGATTTAGATATAGTTGAATATACTTTTAATATCGTATAATCAAATGAGCCTGTATTATATGTTTCATTCATTTTTATGTATTTTATAGAATTTTTGTTTAATTTTACGATTGGTTCTTCTGTTATTTGGGGTTCATTCGCATCAACAGAAGGTTTCTCTTCATTGTAAGCAGTGCTTACTTCACCATTGGAATCTGTTTCATAATCGTAGTTATAAAGATAAGTTTTGGTTTCGGCTATGTCATTTGTGTTGTTATTGGTATTTGTTGCGCAGCCACATAAGGCAGTTAATAATAGTGGTATAATTATTATATATTTTTTTTTCAATTATTGACCTCCATAGGTTAACTTTTTTACAATTAGAAGACTACGTTGTGCATAGACACAACGTAGCTTTAATAATAAATCATATATAAATACTAATTTATATGTGATTTGTTTTAAATGTCTGGATTCCAATAGCCTCCAAACCATGCACCATGATAATCATCAACTGAATATCCCTCACATCTTACACAAGTCATATTGTAATGTTCTTCATATACCCAGTTAAGCATATTATGTGAGTCATTTACATCAAAATAATACTCGTATCCATGAGAGACATCTATTCTTGTTCCCGCTGAATTTAAAGCATAAACTTTTGCATACTAATAAGAACCATCAATATCTTTGTCCGTGCAAGACATCCAAACAGATGATGACGTGTTTTTACTTTTTCTATCTGTGTAATATGTGTCTCCATCAAAATCAAAGGATGCTCCGTACCAAACATCATCTCCAGCTTTTGATATCACAGGTGCAGTATACACACCAATAACCAGCATCATAGTAGCAAATATTATTGTGTTTTTAATTATCTTTTTAAATTTCATATTAAATATATCATCTTAAAGTAGTAAGACTAATCAATTTCAGTCAAATCATTTAGTTCAATCAAGTAGCCGTTATAACTATTATTGTCGTTATAATTTTGAAAATTACCTTTAACATAATAAGTGTTGTCACTAGAATAATTTGAAAGATTATAGAAAAACCACATGTCATATTCTTCATTAGGTTCAAGATAAATATTATCAAGTTTATGGATAGAAAAAGATTTATCAATAAACATTAAAAAACCTAAAAAAAGTATTTCGTTATTAGTGTCTTTGCTGAATATTGTAGAGTATATATCCATAGTCATGGCTTCTTTACCGGTATACTTCATATGTACTTTTACACAGAAAAAGCGAGAAGTATCGTCAATGAGTTTTCCAGTTTCTTTAGAAATATCGCGTTGTTTTGAAATTTCATCTGATAAAATATTGTGATAATTTTCATTAACTAATGTGTAAAAATAATTAGAATCCGAGGTGACATAGGCTTGTGTAATAGCACATTCACAACTTCCAAATGAATATTTTTCATTCATTTTTATGTATGTAACAGCATTTTTTTTGAAATTGACAGTTGCTCTTACAACATCTCTGGGTTCATTCAAATCAACAGATGGTTTTTCCTCATGATATGCTGTGCTTAATTCTCCATTAGGTTCTGTTTCATAATCATAACTATATAGATATGTTTTAGTTTCTAACATATTATTGGTATCATTAGAAGGCTGTGTTGTGCAGCCACACAACGCAGTTAATAATAGTGAAAAGACAGTTATTTTTTTCAGTTTCAATTATTAAGCCTCCTAGATATCTGGATACCAGTAACCGCCAAACCATGCACCATGATAATCGTCTACAGAATACGCCTCACATCTTACAGCAGCGCGTGTATAGCCTTCCTCGTTTACCCAGTTAAGCATATTATGAGTTTCGTTAACATCGAAATAATATTCATAGCCATGTGAGACATCATAATATTGTCCACTTTTATAAGCATATACTTTGCCATAATAATATGAACCATCAATATCTTTATCGGTGCATAACATCTGAACTGAAGATGATGTGCTTTTGGATTGTGTATCTGTAAAAGTAGTTTCACCATCTACACTAAAAGCAACACCAAAGCTGTTGCCTGCTTTGGATATTAATGGTGTTGAATTAATACCAACAATTAGCAGCATTGCTGTGAATATGACAGCATTTTTAATGGCTTTTTTACATGTCATATTTTGTCCTCCTGTTAAATTATTTTTAATAAGTACTTATCTCTAAGAAAAGAATAACAGCCCTGTACTTAAAGTACAAGACTGTTATTCTGCGGTTTGTCGTAAGATGCATGTTTAACGACGTAAGTTACATATTTTATTAGTATAGTTGCAAAAACATGGATTTATTCGACATCTTCAATGTCGTTAAGTTCGACAAGGTAACCAGTATAGCTGTCATCATCAATATAGTTTTGAAAAGAACCTCTTAAATAGTAGGTCTTATCATGACTATATCGGGAAGCTTCATAGAGAAACCATGCGTCAAATTCATCATCTGGGTTTAATGTTAAATGACATGTGGAATTTTCTGACAAAGCTCTGTCAATGAAACCAAGTAATCCAAGAGAATAATATGTACCGTCTGGATATTTACATATAATTGGTGATGTAAATTGAATTTTTGAAGTAGTTTTACCTGAATATTTTAAATGCATCTTAACAAGAAAGAATCTATGTCCTTCGTTGAATAGATTACCATTTTCATCATAATAGCCACGAAATTTATTTAGATAGTCAAGTAATAGCTGTGAATATTCTTCTCCAAATGTATCAGCGCAAAACTGCTTGGAAACAGTTGAATATGCTTTTAAGACAGTACATTCACATGCACCCGAATTATAAGTTTCATTCATTTTCACATATGTGACAGCACCTTTTTTGAAATTAACAGTAGGTTCAACTTCTTCGTGTGATTCATTCAAATCAACAGAGGGTTTTTCTTCATGGTAATCTGTATGTACTTCACCATTGGAATCTGTTTCATAATCGTAGTTGTATAGAAAGGTTTTAGTTTCTGTTATGTCATCTGTTTTATTTGATGTAGATGATGAACAGCCACTTAAAGTGAATAACATTATAAAAATAATTATTATTTTCTTTTTCAATAATTTTTTTCCTCCCAATAAAATTATTGTTTATATTTACAAATTCGGTAAGCTTTATAAGA